>Ga0172373_10003761_pt1 | contig 21851 bp, 12 predicted proteins | sample Lak10m_2_FD_114546 | JGI IMG/M metagenome (GOLD analysis project Ga0172373, IMG submission 114546) | Freshwater microbial communities from Kabuno Bay, South-Kivu, Congo - kab_092012_10m | ecosystem: Environmental > Aquatic > Freshwater > Lake | place: Democratic Republic of the Congo...
AATAGCACACAGATGACGCAGATTTTTCTGATCAGCGCAGATCAGTTTTATCAGTGTAATCAGCGTGCCAATGGTTATAATAATCTTAATGGCTGCTCAAGAGCCTCAACAACAAATCTTAAAAATCGTATTGCATCAGCACCATCAATAATTCTGTGATCATACGACAATGATAATGGCAGCATTAATCTTGGTTCAAATACTCCGTAACCATTCCAAACCGGCTCAAGATTTCCGCGTGAAACTCCGAGTATTGCAACTTCCGGAGAATTAACAATCGGAGTAAAATATGTTCCGCCAATTCCACCAAGATTTGAAATTGTAAAACTTCCGCCTTGCAAATCATCCAATCCAATTTTTTTGTTACGGGCTTTCTCTGCAAGTTCATTCATATTAACAGAAATTTCTGTTAATGATTTTTTGTCCGAGTTTTTAATAACTGGCACAATCAAACCAAACTCTGTATCAACAGCAACACCGATGTTAAAATAATTTTTATAAATGATTTCCTTCTTTTCCACATCAATGCTGGAATTGAATTGTGGAAATTTCTTTAATGCCTCAACGATTATTTTAACAAGAATTGCCGTAACTGTTAACTTAACTTCTGAGTTTTTATTCAATTCTTTTCTTGTTTTTTCAAGCAAAGTTATATCAGCTTTATCAAACTGTGTTACGTGAGGAATTGTTGCCCATGCATAGCTAAGATGATCTGCTGTTTTTTTGCGGATGTTGGTCATCTCAACTTTATTTATTGCACCAAACTTCGAAAAATCCGGGAGCGACTCTGATTTGATATTTAATCCAGTACCGCCGTTTTGAGAATATGATTCGTGAAGTCTTTTGGAAAATGCTTTAACATCATCCATAGAAATTCTGCCATTTGGTCCTGTGCCCGGAACTTTATTTATATCAATACCAATTTCTCTGGCTATTCTGCGAACAGAAGGAGCAGCGGGTGCGGCACCTTTTAATATTGGCGGCTGATTATCAGTTTCCATTAACTGGATTGATGGACGTTCACCGGTTAAAGGAGTAGCTTCTTTTTTAATTTCTGGCTTCGGTGATTCTACAACATCTTGTTTTGTAGTTTCAGATAGTTTTGATTCAACAAAAGAAACATCACCAGTTTCAACTTTCAATACAACATCGCCAACTTTTGCTTTACTGCCAGCTTTAATCAATACATCAACAACTTTTCCTGCTACCGTAGTTGGAACTTCAATAGTTGCTTTATCAGTTTCGATTTCGAGAATAGCCTGATCAACTTCAATCACATCACCAACTTTAACCAAAATATTTATTACATCAGCAGAAGGAATGTTTTCACCAAGGTCTGGAAGATGAAAATCTACTATTTCTTTTTTGCTTAATGTTTGGCTTTGAACTGTGGATTTGTATTCAACTTGAGGTTCGGTTTTTACTTCGGAAGATTTAGATTCAATTTTCTTATCATTCTTACCCTCAACTTTAATCTCAGCAGCTTTTCCCCCTTCATCAACAATCATTACAACAGAACCAACTTTTACTTTTTCGCCGGCTTTAACAAGTAGTTTTGTTATTGTTCCTTCAATAGTTGAAGGAACTTCTATTGTAGCTTTATCAGTTTCTATTTCTATGATTGCCTGATCAACATTTATATGATCGCCTTCTTTAACAAGAACATTTGCTATATCAGCAGAGTCTATGTTCTCGCCAAGTTCGGGTAATTTAAATTCTGTTACCATTATAAAATCCTAATTTTCTTTCCTGATTCTGCGCCGAAGTTCTTACACAGAGAACCTCAGAGAAAAATACGGAGAACCACGGAGTTATAAAATAAATCTTTTGATACCTTCTTTTAATCTTAATACATTAAAATTTATAAGTAATCCGAGTTTCTTATCTGCAAATTTTAAATAAGTGAGTATTTGCGCTTCATGAACCGGATTAAATTCATCAACTGTTTTTAATTCAATTACAATTTTATCTTCAACAATTAAATCAGCACGATAACCACAATCAAGTTTTATTTCTTTATAAACAACGGGAATAGCTTTTTGTTTTTCAACTTTTAAACCAGCTTTCTGTAATTCATAAAACAAACATTCTTCATAAGCTGATTCTAATAATCCAGGACCCAATTCTTTATGAACATCAATTGCACATCCAATTATCACTTTTGTTATATCTTCGAATAACATCTCTGTGGCTCTCCGTGTCTTCTCTGTGTTTCTCCGTGAAACTGTTTTCGTCTCTACGAAATCATGGGGTTACGTTTGTTTGGATTTATTCCAAGTTCCTTCGCGGCTTTATCCAAAGCTTTATCCTGAATTTTTCCTTCTTTAAATAAGGCAGTAAGTGTTGCAAACGCAATGTGCTTTGCATCGACCTCAAAGAAATCGCGCAACGCCTCACGTGATTCGCTTCTTCCAAATCCATCTGTTCCAAGTGAATATAACCGGCGAGGGAACCATTTGGACACTGAATCAGGAAGTGCTTTTACAAAATCAGAGGATGCAACAAAAACTCCGTCTTCTTTATTCAACATCTTTTCGATGAAAGAAAGTTTTGGTTTTCCTGTTGGGTTTAACAAATTAAATCGTTCAGCCTCAAGTGCATCACGACGGAGTTCTTTGTAACTTGTAACGCTCCAAACATCGCAGGCAACACGATAATCATCCTCAAGAATTTTTGCCGCTTTTATAACTTCGTTAAGAATTGTTCCGCTGCCGAATAGGTTTGCTTTCAGTTTAAGATTCTTCTTATCTGAAGTATGGAACTTGTACATACCTTTCAGTATTCCTTTTTCCACACCCTTTGGCATTTCAGGCATTGCGTAGTTTTCGTTCATCAAAGTGATGTAGTAAAAAATCTTTTCCTGATCTTCATACATTCTCTTTATTCCATCACGAATAATTACAGCAAGCTCATAAGCAAATGCAGGGTCATAAGCAACAAGATTAGGAACCGGGTAAGCAAGCAAATGGCTGTGTCCATCCTGATGTTGTAAACCTTCGCCGTTAAGAGTAGTCCTGCCCGCAGTGCCGCCGAGCATAAATCCTTTTGCGCCAATATCACCGGCAGCCCAAACAAGATCGCCCACTCTCTGCATTCCAAACATGGAGTAATAGATAAAGAATGGAATCATATTTATTCCGTGCGTATTGTATGCAGTTCCCGCAGCAATGAAAGATGACATAGAACCGGCTTCATTAATACCCTCTTCAAGAATTTGTCCATCCTTTGCTTCCTTGTAGTATAGCAAAGAATCTTTATCAACCGGATCATAAAGCTGTCCCGGGTGGGAGTAAATACCAACTTGTCTAAAGAGAGCTTCCAAACCAAAAGTACGCGCTTCATCCGGGACAATAGGAACAATAAGCTTTCCCAATTCTTTATCCTTCAAAAGCTTTGCAAGAATTCGAACGAACACCATTGTTGATGAAACTTCTCTTCCTTCGGTTCCTTTGTAAAATTCTTCAAACAATGACTCGGGTGGGGTTTTTATTGGTCGTACATCTGTTTTGCGCGAAGGTAAATATCCGCCGAGTTCTGCTCTGCGTTTTTTTAGATATTTAATTTCGTGACTGTCCTCATCAGGTTTAAAGAATGGTTCACCTGTAATGTCGTCATCAGAAATTGCAATACCAAAACGACTTCTAAATTCTTTCATTTCATCTTCGTTTAATTTTTTCTGCTGATGGGTGATGTTCTTTCCTTCACCGCTTTCACCGAGTCCATAGCCTTTGATTGTCTTTGCAATGATAACGGTTGGCTGTCCGGTATTTTCAGTTGCAGCTTTATAAGCGGCATAAACTTTTTCAGGATCGTGACCGCCCCGCCTCATTTTATGTAACTGTTCATCGCTCATCTTTTCAACCATCTTTAAGAGATCGGGGTCTTTGCCGAAGAAATTCTTTCTGATATAGTCTCCCCCTTCAACAGAATATTTTTGATATTCACCATCAACAACTTCCCCCATGCGTTTAACGAGTTTGCCATCAACATCCTTTTCCAACAATGGGTCCCAATCATCACCCCAGATAACTTTTATAACATTCCACCCTGCACCGCGAAAAGCTGCTTCAAGTTCCTGAATTATTTTCCCGTTGCCGCGAACAGGTCCATCAAGTCTTTGCAGGTTAGCATTGATAACAAAAATTAAGTTATCAAGTTTCTCGCGTGAAGCAAGAGTGATTGCCCCTAATGCTTCCGGCTCATCAGTTTCGCCGTCACCAAGAAAAGCCCAGACGTGCCCGCCTGACTTTTTCAAACCGCGATCTTCTAAGTATCTGTTAAATCGTGCTTGATAAATTGCCATAATTGGTCCAAGCCCCATTGATACGGTGGGGAACTCCCAGAAGTTCGGCATTAAGAAAGGATGGGGGTAAGAAGTAAGTCCGCCTTTTGTATTTAAATCTCTTCTAAAATTTTCCAACTGTTCCTTAGAAATTCTTCCTTCAAGATAAGCGCGAGCGTAAATGCCGGGAGAAGCATGCCCCTGAAAATAAATTTGATCGCCGTCGTAACCCTCACCTTTGCCGCGAAAAAAATGATTGAAACCTATTTCGTATAAAGTAGCGGCGGAAGCATAAGTAGAAATATGTCCGCCAATACCGATTTCGAGTTTGTTTGCCTTTACTACCATCGCCATTGCGTTCCAGCGAATTAGACTTTTAATACGTCGTTCAATTTCGCGATCACCGGGGAAGGGGGGCTGCTTTTCTCTTGGTATTGTGTTTATGTAAGGTGTGTTTGCGCTAAACGGGATATGAACCCCAGCTTTATGCGCCCGAACTTGAAGCTGCTGAAGCAGTTCAACAACACGCTCGGGACCGCTATGCTGCAAAACATAATCGAGTGAATAAAGCCACTCGCTTGTTTCTATCTCCTCGACTTTAGTATCTTTTTTAATATCATCACTCATAAAAATTTCCTTTGTGGGAAAAATGCAATTTTCTATTCAAGAATGATTTTTAAGCGGATTCTGCATTTAATAATCACTGCAGAAAACTTTTGTGCTTAAAATCGGTGTGAAAAAATACAGGTTTCGGAAGATAGAAACAAGGAAGCCTTTGTAAGATGTGAGTCAGATTAAGAGAAATGTTTGGAGAATAATTTTATGTATACAGTTTCCTACTCCGTTTTTTTCTTCTGATGCTTTCTGTGGATGAAGCTCTGATCAAAATAATTGCTGGCAAGATCAACATTGCCCGGAAAAGTATATGCGATGAAGTGTAAGTTTTTCATCAGTTGAAGTTCCAATGCGGTGCGGGCTGTTCGGCTCTTACTTTTTTTATCTTTTACTTCCCTCTTCTTCTTTAATTGCGATTCCCTTTTAGTTTTGAAATCATTCAGAAGAACCTGTGCCCCATCCCTGATACCCGTCCCAAGCTGAGCGCTGTAAAAGTCGGCGTTAGTTTTAAACCTCTCCAAAAGCAGCTCGGCGTTGGAAAGATTAGCCTGCCAGTATTCATCCATCTTTTGCGGAAAGAACGCCTGATACTCGGCAGATTTTTTTCCAAAAGTTCCCCTGATCGAACCTTCGCTTTTGCTTATAAATTCCTTCGTCTGTTGTAAAAGGTTTTTCACGCTGATCGTTAATCCCTGCTGAACTGCAAAGTGGGTGTCCTCGTCGGAAATTGCATTCACAAAGTCCGCATAGGTGGGGGCACTGTCGCTAATAATTTGCGTAAAAACTCCGCCGGGATTATTAGCAATCAGTCTTTGCAGATGAATCCCCGCAAACTTTTGGAGATTATTATCGCTTATAAATATGTTGTCAAAGTGATTTTCAAATAGTGTTTCAAGATTTATCATTGGCTAAACTCCGGTTTATTAGTGCAGTGAAAATAGTGTTTCAAATTCCTTATCAACCTGCTATTAGACATTTTTAGGGCTAATCAATTCCGGTTCAGGTCATCTGAAGCTTCAAATAACCCTTGTTTTAATATTCTAAATCAATAATATTTACTTAACAATATATTTAATTATAGAGATATATTAAAAAGATTTCTCTAATATAAATAATAATATTTATATATATAATAAAAAATTCTTAAATAGATGTTTCATAAAAGGTAAATTATAGTAAGAATTCTTAAGTTTATATAAAGTATAATATATTTATTATAATGTTTAATTTATATATAATAGTATTATACTTAAAAATAAATAAGAAAAATTTATAAGAAATATATTTTATCATAATAAATAAAAAGGAAATGATGCTTATAAAACCAAATTAGGCAATAAGGATCTGTACATTCGACACCATTCTTAGTTACCCGGTTAAATTACTCATATAGAAAACCACTTGACATTAGGCTAAAAAACATGTTTGTTTACATGCGTGATTAGAAAAAATAAGGAGCGATGAAAATGAAAAAGTTTTTCTTTCTGTTAATACTTTTCGTTGTGAATGCAACTAATGTTTATCCGCAGTGGGAGTGGCAGAATCCGTTGCCACAGGGGAACAAGATTTTAGATTCATATTTTCTTGATAATTTTAATGGATGGGCAGTTGGTCTGTATGGTGCATGCATTAAGACCAAAGATGGAGGAGAGACATGGCAGCACATCCAAATGCCAATGCATAGTAACTTTGGATCAGTAAATTTCTTAAATTCAAGCATTGGGTATGTTGGAGATTGGGATGGTAATCTTTTAAAAACAGTTGATGGGGGAGATAATTGGAATGTTCAGCACATTGATAATTATGCTAATATTTATGTTTTTTTTATTGATCAAAATTACGGTTGGTTATTAAGCTCGGGTCCTCCTACTGCAACATATAAAATTTATCGAACAAGCAATGGTGGAACTAATTGGCAGTCCTATCCAATAAATACTACTCATATATTGAATGACCTTTTTTTCATCGATACTAGTAAAGGATTCGTCGTTGGTGGTTTTGGAGAAATACTTATGACAACAGACAGCGGAATTAGTTGGACTCTTATAAATTCGCCCTCAGCAGAATTTTTGTATAAAATAAAATTCAAAAACTCACTTGAAGGTTTCATTTGTGGTCACTCCGGAACGCTGCTAAAAACTATCGATGGAGGAATAAATTGGCAATTAAGTTTTATTGGTTCAGATTTGTTATGGGATATAGATTTTCTTGATAATAATCGAGGAATGATTGTAGGCAACGATTCTAAGATATATACTACTTCTAACGGTGGTAGTACATGGGTAGATAAGACTTTTAGTTCGGTTTGGGCACTCAGAGCTTGTAATTATTTAAATGAGACGGATTGTATCGTCTTCGGAGAAATGGGTAACATATATAAATCAATTAATAACGGTGATAATTGGATAAGCAAAGTATCTGGTGACAGAAATACAATCTGGGATATAATGTTTATTGACTTTGAAACTGGTTTTACAGTCGGGAACGCGGGTTCTATATTAAAAACACTCAATAGGGGTAAAAGTTGGGAAAAATTGAATCCTCTAACTAATGAATCTTTATATAGCATCTCCTTTTCCGATAAACTTCACGGCTGGATAGTTGGATCAAACTCAATTTTACTTAAAACTACAAATGCTGGGCTAAGCTGGCAACTCGACTCAATACCTGACTGCGAGGATCTAACATCTGTCTTTTTTCTTAATAATAATGTTGGTTGGGTGGCGGGATATTATAATAAAATCTTAAAATCAGTCGATGGTGGAGAAACTTGGATTCCTCAGCAGATAAATATTGGAGAAACAATTACAATTAATTCACTCTCAATAATTGATGAGAATATGGGTTATGCCTGCGGAATTTATACTTACTATTATCCCCCTAAAGGTTTCATTCTGAAAACTACTAACGGAGGAATTGAGTGGAATTCAATCAAAACTGAGAATTCAGTTTTTAATTCGATTTTCTTTCACAATTCACTTAATGGGTGGGTCGTTGGAGGAGCTAAAACCCTTCATACAACCGACGGGGGAAATAATTGGATAACTATTGGCGTTGGAGGAGGAAATGATATTTTTTTCTCGAATAGCATAAACGGTATCATAGTGGCTAATGATGCTTTAGGAAGTGATATTAAAGTGACTATAGATGGAGGAGAGACATGGTCATTACAACCAAGAGTTACGAATCACTATTTATATTCCGCCTATACAGGGTTAAATGATATCTGGGCTACAGGTACGAACGGAACAATTCTTTATACACCAAACGGTGGGCTTCCTGTTGAGCTTGTTACTTTTATTGCTGATGTTACAGACAACAATGTATTAATCAATTGGACAACCGCCACCGAAACAAACAACCAAGGATTTGAGGTTCAGAGAAAATCAGTTGTTGGAGATTTTGTAACTATTGGATTTGTTGAAGGGCAAGGAACAACTACCGAACAACATAATTATTCCTTTATTGATAAAAGTCTTTCCGAAGGGAAATATTCCTACAGACTAAAACAAATTGACTATGATGGAGGATTTGAATATTCAAAAACAATTGAAGTTGCAATTCATAATCCATTAAAATTTTCCCTCTCCCAAAACTACCCCAATCCATTTAACCCAAGTACAAAGATAAGTTGGCAGTCTCCAGTCGGCGGTTGGCAAACATTGAAAGTATATGATGTGTTGGGAAATCTTGTAACTACTTTAATAGATGAATACAAACCCGCAGGAAATTATGAAGTGGAATTCAAGTCCACAGTCGGTAGTCTTCAGTTAGCAAATGGAATTTATTTTTATCAACTGAAAGCCGGAAGTTTTGTTGACACAAAAAAGATGATATTGTTAAAATAATTTTAGATGGTAAAAACAAAATAAAATAAATTTTCCTTTTGATGTTCAGTACAATCAAAGTTCACGTTAAGAAGTCAAGAACTGTTTCTATTAATTTAGTAAAATAAAGAGCAGCTCATATTGCGAACGAAACAATGAGGTAAAAAAGTTTTGATAAGCGGTAGGGGGATAAATAATAGAGAGATATCGTTCAATAGTAGAATCGCAGCGAACTGCGATTCTACTACTTAGCTTTTCTATTTTGTAAGAATCATCTTCTTTGTCTGAATATTATTTTCATCTTTCAATTGATAATAATAAACTCCGCTGCTTAACCGCTGTGCATTAAAGTTTATAGAATAAACACCGGCTTTTTGTTCTTCATTAACAAGAGTGGCAACTTCATTCCCCAATACGTCATAAACTTTTAGTGATACAAATGCGGATGCGGGTAATTGATAACTAATATTTGTATTAGGGTTAAATGGATTAGGGTAGTTTTGAGCCAGCGAAAACGATGAAGGAGCAATTTCAATTTCCACAATATTTGAGTACTCAAAATCACCATTGAAATCTACCTGCTTTAATCGGTAATAAAGTTTGGAGGGGGCAGCATCTGATAATACGTCTGAATAAGAATACTGCTGCGGCTCCGAAGTTGATCCCATGCCTTCTCTAAAACCCACTGTTCTCCAATTTGATTTATCAGAGCTTCTCTCAATATCAAAGCCGTGGTTGTTTAATTCGGTTGCTGTTGACCATTCGAGAGTAACAACATTGGCAGCAGCAGAACCAGTGAATGAAAGAAGTTCTACAGGAACAATAGTTGTATCAGTAATAAAGCTATAGTAAACATCCTGCTCTCCATTGAATGTAGCTGCCCACGATAGATGCGCTCCATTACTTTCGGAAACCATATCGAAATAATCACCCATCTTATTCTGCTGAGGCCAGCCTACATGAGGATTAAAAAAATCAGAAAGCCGTTCATTCGAAGACCAGGTTTCTCCACCATCCTTAGAATTTGAATAATATAAGGCGGATAAATAAGTTCCGGGATTATCACGTGTATCAAGCCAGATAACATCAATACGACCGTTAGGTGCAACCGACATAGTTCCAAACCACTGATATGCCGATGTACCGGGGTCATCATTAACTTTCATGGGAGTATTCCATGTAACCCCTCCGTCAGTGCTTTTTGCAAACATAACATCCAGCGGGTCAGATGTAGAGTTTCTTTGAACAGAACACAATAAGTATACATTGCCGTGATATGTGCCATTTGAAGTGTCAACTGCTATAATCGTCTGTCCGAGCAATCCTCCGGGATTAGGTCCGCCGCCAAAAGATATGAAACCATCCAGGTTCACTGTATTACTTAAATCCCAGGTAATTGATTCACCCGAGTTCTGTGCATTATTTGATTTAGCAACAAGAAAATCTGAGCCGGTTGATCCTCCAACAAAAAGTTCTCCTTCGGAACCAACCGTAAGAGTACCCCAGTAGGGATAGTTCGGGATTTCTGTACAGCTTTCAAAACTTCCGCCATTATCAGTTGAGCGGGTAAAAAACCCAGGGTAACAAACGCTAAAACTTTGTGTCCAAAACGCATAAAAATTTCCAAGTCCGGGTCCATTAGTTTTATCAATAGTCATCCATTGTTTATCACCACCCTCAGCGAAAGTTCCCCCATCCCACGTGGCTCCTCCATCGGTTGATTTAAAAACGTGACACATAAAAGTGGGATCGTTGGTTAAACTATTGTAATAGAAATTTCCTTCAGCGTCGCTGCTTAGTACGGGGTCTGATCTAAAAACGCCGGGTTCGATCACACCGGGGAACGTCCATGATTGTCCACCATCCGCAGTATATCCATAACCAGCTTGTCTGAAACTATTTGATACCGAACTAAACTGCCGCCATCCTATTGCAATTTTATTCGGGTTATTTGGATCAACGGCAATTGAAGGTTCATTCGCAGCATCACCCACTATGTTGAATCCGTTTTCATCAACATTTACTTGAGTGGTAGAAATACTATTCAAAAAATATTTATACCCAGGAGACCTTAATTGATCTTCCTTGGAAACCGGGACAAAATCATCTGTCTTTATTTCGTTATGAGCAGATGGATCCGGGGGCGCATTTAATTTTTTAATTTGTATCTGAGGGAAAATAATATCCGGTGAAACAAGAAAAACAAATAATAATAAATAAACAAAATGTGTTATGATGCCTAAACATTTTATTCCAAAGCTGTGATTCATTTTTTCTCCGAGGTTAAATTTTAAAATTCTTAATTTTATACTCGTTAAACTATATAAAATATCAATGCTCTATTTCAATATTGCAATATTATTTTTTTGGCATATCTTGCTTAGTTGTTAGTTCTATTTCAATTGACCTTCTAAAGTAGTGAGCTGCTAATTGGATAGAATCATTTTTTTATTGGAATGTTCAGTTACTTTTCAATTGAAAAAATAATTTATTGGTATTTTTAAACAGAGTAAGTATTAATAAAGTCAAACAGTGCGGGAGTATTTCGCAGTGTCTTCTTTCCGTTCTATGTAACCATCAAAACTAATTGCGATGTTACGGATCAGTAAACGTCCCATGTCATTTACCACAATTCCGCTTTCAGAAATTTCAATAAGCTCATCGGCTTCCATTTCTTTGAGGTTGTTTAATCCGGCGGCGAAATACTTTTTGAAATCAATGTTGAATTTTTCTTCGATAGATTTATAATTCAATTCAAAGTCGCACATTAATTTCATAATGACCTCTCTTCGCAGGTGATCATCGTCAGTTAGTTTATAACCTTTTGATGTTGGGATAAATTCATTATCGAGCGATTGATAATATTCCTTTTCATTTTTAAAATTCTGTGCGTAAATATTTTTCAACTGCGAAATAGATGTTATTCCCATTGCGTAAAGATCAGTTCCTGCATTTGTGCTGTAGCCTTGAAAATTTCTGTAAAGTTTTTTTTCACGATATGCGATTGCAAGTTCATCATCAGGCTTTGCAAAGTGATCCATCCCGATAAACTCATAACCGGCACCGGTTAATTTTTCTATTGTCATTTTTAAAATCTCAAGTTTTATTTCAGTTTCAGGAATGTCTTCCTGATGAATAAGCGCCATGTGTTTTTTAAGCCAGGGGACGTGTGCATAGTTAAAGACTGCAATTCTATCGGGAGAAATATTAATTATTTTTTCAACTGTATCTGCAAATGATTCAACTGTTTGAAATGGCAATCCATAAATCAAATCAAGATTAATGCTTTGGAACCTGAGTTCACGCACCCATTGAACTGTTTGACGGGTAATCTCTTCCGGCTGAATTCGATTGACAGTTTTTTGAACTTTCTCGTTAAAATCTTGCACCCCCATACTTATTCTGTTAAAGCCGTTATTACGCAATGCTTCGAGATGAGTGCGCGTAAGTTCTCGCGGATCGATTTCACAACTAACTTCAGCGTGGTGGTTAAAGTTAAAGGAGGAAGCAATGTAAGCTGCAAGATCATTTATTTCATCCGGCGAAAGATGCGTTGGTGTTCCCCCGCCCCAATGATGCTGGATGACTTTTCTGTCAGGAAGTATGTAAGTGCGAATCAGATCAATTTCTTTTTTAAGATATTTTATGTAGTCTTTAATTCTATCACGGTTTCTTGTGATAAGCATATTACAACCGCAGAAATAACACAAAGTGTCGCAATAAGGAAGATGAAAATAAAGCGAAAGATCGGGGAGATTATTTCCATAATTAGTCTTTATGATTTCATCAAGGTAATCTTCGTGAGTAAATTTTTCATTGAACTGCGGGGCAGTTGGGTAACTTGTATAGCGTGGACCAGGCTTATCATATTTTTTAAATTTGTTTAAATCAACTTCAAACATAAAATCTCCATTTAATCATTATTATTTATCAGGCAGCCATTCTTTACAATTGTTTTCATTTTGCTATAAAAATTTCGCAACAATTTTTTCAACTTTAGTTAGTGCTATAACAATATTCTGAACATCTTTTCCGCCCGCAGTTGCAAGATGCGAGCGACCGCCGCCCCCGCCGCCGACAAGTTTTGCAATCTCTCCAATAATTTTTCCTGCACTAAGGTTCTTTTGCTTGATCAAGTCGTCGCTTACAACGGCAACTATTCCGGCTTTGTCGTCAATTTGCGCAATTAGAACTCCAACGCCGCTTCCCATTTTAATTCTCATTTCATCGCCAAAGGATTTTAATTCATCCATACTATCAGCGTGAACTTTTCCTTTAAATATTTTTATTCCTTTTTCTTCAGATGAAAGGGAGAGGATATGATCAAGCTGTCCGAGCTTCTCCTTCATCCGAAGTTCAGTGATTTCTTTTTCAAGTTTCCTTTTAGCATCAAAAAGTTCTTCTATTTTTTGTGCGCTGGTTTTTACCTGTTCAAGTTGGGAATGGATATATTTTTCAACTCCGACGCCTGTTACTGCTTCAATACGCCGCACACCGCTTGCAACAGAAGCCTCGCTGATAATTTTGAACAATCCAATTTCTGAAGAATTATTTACATGCGTACCGCCGCAGAATTCCATTGTGAAATCACCAAACTGAACTACATTTACTTTGTCGCCATATTTATCGCCGAAGAACATTAGTGCGCCCATTTTTTTTGCCTGCTCAAATGGAGTGTTGCGATGATGAATCAATGGTAAATTTCGACGCAGTTGTTCATTGACGAGAGTTTCGATGTCATGTAATTCTTCGGAGCTCAATTTTGCGAAGTGAGAAAAATCAAATCGCAATCTATCCGGTCCAACATAAGAGCCAGCCTGCTGAACGTGAGTACCAATAATGGTTCGCAATGCTTTATGAAGGAAATGTGTAGCCGAATGATTGCGCATAATATCCCATCTGCGGCTTGAATCAACTTCGGCAACTAAATCATTTCCGGGTTTCAGAATTTTATCTGTGTCGTTATTAATAACATGAACAATTTTGTTATCAAATTTAAAAACATCAATAACATTAAAAGAATGGGTGTCGAGAACTAATTTTCCGAGATCGTCAATCTGTCCGCCTGATTCAACATAGAAGGGAGATCTATCAAGGATAACTAACTCATTGTCATTTTCGATTTTATTACCTATGACTTTCGCTCTCGATTTTAGTTCAGTGTAGCCGGTAAATTCTGTCGCAGAATTATTCAAAAGATTAAAACTCGAAAGGTCATTTGCGGAAATGTTAACTGAAGAAAACTTTTCCCTTGATGCATCGCGTGCGCGTTCCTTTTGCAGATCCATTAGCTTATTAAAACCTTCTTCATCAATTGTCAAGCCTTTTTCCTGAGCCATGACATTGGTCAGATCCACCGGAAAGCCGAAGGTGTCGTAAAGTTTAAATACATCTTCGCCGGGGATTGTTTTCAATTTTTTATAGTTGAGTTTTTTAATTACTTCATCAAACAACTCTATTCCGCGGTCGAGCGTTGCATTAAAACTTTCTTCCTCAGCTTTGATTACCTTTTGCACGTACGCTTTTTTTTCAGCAACTTCAGGAAATACACCACCCATCGTATCAGAAATAACCGCCACAAGTTGGAAAAGAAAAGGTTCATTTAAATTTAGTTTTCTTCCATAACGAGCCGCACGTCTTAAAATTCTTCGCAGCACATAGCCCCGTCCTTCATTGCCCGGCACAGCGCCGTCGGTGATTGCAAAAGTCAGCGCCCGAATATGATCAGCAATTACGCGCATTGCTATTTGATGATCTTTTGCTTTATACTTTATGCCGCTTATTGCCTCAATTTTTTTAATTAACGGAGTAAAAACATCGGTATCATAATTTGATTTTTTATTTTGAAGTACAGCACACACACGCTCGAAGCCCATTCCCGTATCAACATGCTTCGCGGGTAAATCGTTAAGCTTTCCGTTTTCATCGCGGTTATATTGAATGAATACAAGATTCCAGATTTCGATGCATTCGGGGACTCCGGCATTTACATATTTGGGGTTATCAAAATCGTCTCCAACATTAATATGGATTTCAGAACACGGACCGCATGGACCAGTTTCACCCATTTCCCAAAAATTATCTTTCTCTGCAAATTTTAAAATATGATTTGGATTTATGTCTGTTTGTGTTTTCCAAAATTTAAGAGCTTCATTGTCATCTTTATAAACAGTTGCCCAGAGCCTTTCCTTTGGTAATTTCCAAACTTCGGTTAATAATTCCCATGCCCATGTAATTGCTTCTTTTTTATAGTAGTCACCAAACGACCAGTTGCCGAGCATTTCAAAAAAAGTGTGGTGATAAGTATCGTGCCCGACTTCTTCGAGGTCGTTATGCTTACCCGATACGCGGATACATTTTTGTGTATCGGCTGCACGAAGATATTCACGCTTTCCCGTATTTAGAAAAACATCTTTGAACTGGTTCATTCCTGCATTTGTAAAAAGCAGCGTAGGGTCGTCATACGGAACTACTGGAGAAGATGATACAATCCTGTGCTGTTTACTTTTAAAAAAATCTAAAAATTGTTGTCTTATTTCACTCGAAGTCATTTTTCCCTTTAATCTATTTGACAATTAAAAATAATAAATAAAGTTTTAAGAAAATTACTGGCAAAATTAGCGAAGTTTTAGAATTATTTTACTGTGGCTGCTGAAACTCAGTTTGTTAAAAACGATTGCATGGTTAACAGTGCTATCGTATAATTTAAGAGGTAGAACTATCCAATATTCAACATCAACGAGCTATGCTGCAGACTTAATATTCAAAATGATAAACTAAAAAAAGTCTTTACTTTGAAATGTTTTTTACCTAAGTTGATACCCAAAGGAATAATTATAGGAGTAAAACCTTTGTGGCAGCCAAAGTTAAAAATAGTTTGGCACAATGTATCAGTCGGCGGTTTCACTCACTCACTCACTCTTTCTCTGCATTGCGAGGAGAGAAATGAGACTGATTTTCATTCCATCGATTTTTATAATTCTGTATGAAACTTCACAATTTTTCATACAGAACAATCCCATCATTCTTCATTCTAAATTGTTCATTGTATCCCAGTGGGACAAATTATGCATTGTACATTATTCCACCGGTTTTACGTAGCTTAAAAATCTCACATTTTTTTTCAACATTTTTCTTTCTTCGCCAAATTTATTTTAAGGTGATTCGATGTTACATAAAATTAAGTTGTTGTACTTGTTAGCAATAGCTGCTCATTCTATTATTTATGGTCAATCATATACTGATTCGGTGATAAGTAAAATAAAAATTGATTATCCTTTTTTATCTGTTGAACAGGTTGAGGATGGAATTATTAAAGTTACTTACCCGGATGGAATGGAACGATTAGAAAATGTATTGCCATATCTTAATAGAAAAATACCTGAAGGTATTGGATATACTGTAATTGACGTTCCCAATACCGATACAATCCCATTTTTCTGGAAGTACAAGTTATGGCAGCAATTATATCTTACACAATTTGCGCATAGATCAATAAAATCTGCTGATGTTAATAGGAATGACTTACAAGAACTTTATGGTTTCCAATACATAGATGGTACTCCGTATCCTGCTGTGGTCTTTGAGAAAAACGAAACAGATCATTATTCAATAGTTTATTCTTACCCCAGAGGTAATTTATATGTGCAATCGATATATGATATAGACCAGGATGGGAATTTAGAAGTTGGAATATTGGACTCAGTATCGTTTAATGAAAAATTTTATTCAAAACCAGTAAAAGATTCTTTAGCCACTCATCTTTTTTTTACATCGAATGACTTTACTGGTATTGAACCAATTATGGGAAATTTTGATGGCGACTCATTAACTGATTTTGCTCCTTCAATTCCTCCTAGAATATCTATACTTGAATATAATCCTTCAATTACCAACTTCGATACAGTTTATAGTCTGTTATACGATTGGCACAATTATGATTTTCTAGTAGGTTTTGCAATAGGAGATTTTGATCAGGATAAAAGGACTGAACTTGTTTCGGGTGATGTTAGGGGCAGTATATTAGTAATAGAAAATACCGGTGATAATAGTTATGATACTACCTGGTCTGGTATTGTTTCAACGCATAATGCTTATAACCAAACACAGACAGATGATATCGATGGAAATGGTAAACCTGAATTCTGGGTAATGGGTTATTCTCAAGTCACAACTATTACTATCTTTGAAGCAGTAGGTGATAATCAGTATAGCCCGGTTGGCATTATTGACCTTCTGGGAGTTGCATCTTTTACTGTTGGAAATCTCCAGCCTGTTGACATAGATCAAGATGGAGTTGATGAAATGGTAGTTAGTGTAGACGGTTATGTAATAATATTAAAATTTACTGGGTCAGTTAACCAACAACAATATTCGATTTATTATCTAAAAAAAGTAGGAGAAGGTTACCACTTTCAAAATGCAGTGATGTATTCTTTAGGCATTAGCCACGAAAAAGAATTGTTATTCTCTTTTTACAAGTTTACAGGTCTCCGAACTGACTTTACAGAAATCTATATAGCATCTGATGACACGCTTACTTCTGTAGGCATTGATGAAATTCAATCCACATCAAATTATCTGGTAAACTACCCCAATCCTTTTAACATAAGCACAGTTATAAAATTTAATATAGTTGAAAGTGGTGAAGCTAAAATCAAAATTTATAATTCACTTGGCGAAGAAGTGAATACATTGTTGGATAAATTTCTTTCTCCCGGCTCGTATGAAATAAGCTGGGAAGGCAAAAACAAACAAGAGGAATATCTTCCTTCGGGTTTATATTTTATAACGCTAAATTCAGGAGGGAGTTTTTCAACCATTAAAACAATTTTGTTGAAATAAAAAAATAAAGGTTTTAAAATGAAAAAATTATTTGTAATTCTCTTATTAGCGTCATTAAAATTATTCTCCCAAAGCTGGGGTGATCAAATCGAACTAACATATTTGAACGAGCCCAATTTAGTCACAATGGATATGTTCACAAATAATAATGCAATATATTTAGCTGTAGTTGATATTTTAAATGATATACGTATCTATAAAGTGACTGCTCAGGGTGAGGTTTATACCGGATTTCCGAAAACAATAACTACTGACGGGCAGTTTCCAAGCATTACAGGTAGTAACGACAGACTTTATGTTACATATCTTTCCGGGAGTTCAATTATCACCCAATATTCTTATGATTTTGGTGAAAGCTGGACTCAGACAAATTATACAAGACCCACATCAGGCAATACGTGTAATGGGATTGATAACAGTTTCCAGCCAAATTATGGTCTACACATTACCTGGGCAACGCAAGATTGGCAGGGATTATATGAAACTTACTATTTCAGCTACGATGTATATGATGTATTTAATAATGATTTTAAAAATGTAACCGATATTCAGCTAAGTGCCGGTGGGTTCGCTTCTGTTGGATATGCCCCGGATAGAGTATTTGTTGGTTATACAGTAACAACACAGCAATATCCTAATCTTACCAATTATGCTTCATCCTATGACAGAGATAAATATTTTGGGATATGGAATAATATCTCGCACCCTCTTGATAGTGATGTTGGTGTAAGCCAAATTATTGTACGTGATAATAAATTATATGGTTTTTATTATTAAAGGCAGTTTTCACCGGGTGCTCATTCTGATTTAAAATTAAAGTATAGAAATTTTACCGATATTAATTATACTGCAACTTCATTAAATGTTGACGATGTTGAAATAACTTCTGGTATAGGTACGGGAGTAACCGCCAATAATAATTTGAACTTTGCTTATGATGATAATCCGAATCTAAAATACATATATTACAACGGGACATCATTTAGCTCACCAACTACAATAACTACGGATAATTTACAAGATAACGCCAAGTTTGGATTTAATGCTGTTTCAAACGATTTATTTGTAATTTGGAAAATGACAGATCAATCCAAGTTGCAATTCAGACAATATGATGCTGCTCCATTAATTCCAACGAACTTTGCAAGTGTGGTTTATCAAAATCATCCCAAAATAACCTGGGATCAACTTGAACCGGATATTCAATACTTTGAAATATGGAGAAAGCTGGATAATAATCCCTGGGTTTTGTACACAACAACAACAAACAATTATTATGTTGATAATGGTGTACAGATTGGCTTGCTCGCTAATGGTACAGTTAAATATAAAGTTCAATCAAAGGATTGGGGAAATCATTTATCAGGTTACACTGAAGAAGTAAGCTTCAGTTATTATGGATTAAATAAAATATTGGTTGGGAATAATCTTGGCTCTTTTGATCTATCTGCTAACTACCCCAACCCCTTCAACCCAAGTACAACTATCAGTTTCTCAATTCCAGAAAAGAGTTTTGTAACGCTCAATGTTTATGATATGCTTGGCAGAGAGGTAGCTGTGCTTGTAAATGAAGAACTCGAAACCGGAAACTTCGAAAAAACATTTGAAGCAGGCAATCTTGCGAGTGGTGTTTACATTTACAGAATTTCTGCAATGAAAGAAGGAAAACTTCTATATAACGAAACGAATCAAATGATATTGTTAAAATAAGCAGTAACGATAATTTTATCATCATCACGGTGTGAGAGGCAATTAAGAATTGCTTCTCACATATTTATTCATTTTTTTAAACTGCATAGGAAAAATTATGAAAACTCGAATTACTATTTTGTTTTTAGCATTGATTGTTTTTCTACTTATACTAACCAACCTATCGAGTAAAAATTTAATTTTCTCACAAACGCGAAGCAACCCAGCTTTTGAAGAAATCGAGATAATTAATGAAACGGTGCTGATGAGCACTCTTTCGACTTTACCAAGACCTGTCAGTTTGCAGGTTATTTACTCAGGGTTTCCTATAGGTTACTTTCCGGAGATAACGGTAAAGATTTTTGTCTCAAGTGATTCAGGATTAACATACTCTACTATTATTATGACGGACACAGGTGGATATAATTTTATTGGTGCGGTTCCTGGTTTTGAAGGGGGGACACGGATATTTTACCAATACGAAGCTGAGGAAACAAATTTTAATTTAATGAATGTTACTACAGAGTACAGATACAGTGTATTTACTCCGACTGGTGTCCCAACTCTTGTTGTATTTAACGGCTTCCCGCCTGTACCATCCGGCTTTCCGCAGGATTATTATTTCAGCGAAGTGATTTACAACCACTCCTTTAATTTTGAACACGATGTTTGGGCATACGGTCCACTATTTAAAGAATTAATTGATAACTATACGAATATATTAGAAATTTGTAACGATTCGCCCGAGGCTTATTCAGATTCGGTTATTCGTCCCTGGTTGGCTGCAGATGGAAATAGAAATTATTTACTTGCCGGGCAAGAATGGCTTGGTGCGCGATATAATTATCAGGACAAGGATTTTATTGCAGGCGATTTTGAATATGATGTACTTGGAATAACGCATAGTTATAATGATGTTAGCTATGATGGTGTGGCTGGCATTAGAGCACCATCGCTGATACTTTCAATTTCAGACACACAATTTGGAGACCCTTTGTTGGAAAAATTTAATTCGCTAAATCCACCCGCAGATTCAATCCTGTATAATCCCGATGTCACACTTGATTTGCCTAATTGGGTAGACGCATATGAGGTTTTGCCGGATGTTATTATAGATATAAAAGTTGAGACGCGAGCCGTTGGCGGTGTACCATCAGTGCAAGAGTTGCCAACATCGTCGCATCGTGTTTTGTCTGCAGGAAATAAAATTATTTTTATAGCACACGATCCTCTTGCTTTGGCAACCGCACTAAACGATTCTTATCCTTACTATTATTGGATTGGGTTTGATTCGGCGAGTGTTTCATTCCAGGCATTGCGTTGGTTTGGTGTGAGTATAATAACTGATGTCCGCGATGATGAAAAAAAATATTCTCCATTAAGTTATAGTTTATCACAAAACTACCCCAACCCATTCAACCCGACAACTAAAATAAGCTGGCAGTCGGGTGAAAGCGGCTGGCAAATTTTGAAAGTATACGATTTACTTGGTAATGAAGTTTCAAAACTTGTTGATGAATATAGACAGGCAGGAATTTATGAAGTTGAATTTAATGCAATTAATTCGACGAATGGAAAACCACTAACCAGTGGAGTTTATTTTTATCAATTGCGGATAGGTTCTTTTAACGAAACCAGAAAAATGATTCTTATTCGATGAAGGAGCAGATTATCTTTTATATTGATGCTAAACTTTTGCGGGAGAAGTAAAAAATACTGGCACGAATTTTTTAAGTATATCTCTTTGAAACTTCTCTAATAAAAGTTGATTTTATCGTCTCTTCAATTTAGTTTTGCAGTAACATATTTACTTCTCTAAAAAAACGTGATGATAACAGGCAGCAATCTTTCAGATTTAGAACTAATGCTTAAGGTATCAGAGTTTGATTCCAAAGCGTTAGAATTATTGTATAACCGCTATTCTCCAATTCTTTATTCAATGGTTAAAAAGATTGCAGGCGAAGAAAAATATTGTGAGGAAATTCTAAGTGATGTTTTTGTAATCATCTGGCGGAAAAGCAATTTATTCAACTTTGATAATGGGAATGTTTACAGTTGGATTATTAATCTGACAAGAAATAAATCGTTGGATTTTTTAAGCCGACAAAAAGAGTCAGCTTCACTTCCGGAATATGACGATTTTTTTGAAGACGAGTATATAATTCCACATTCCATTTTAAAATCAGAATTGCCCGAGATCAAATCGGTACTGGATAGAAAAGAATATATAGATAAGGCATTTAAAAAATTGACTGATGCTCAGCAATATGTAATTAACCTTGCTTACTACGAAGGATTAACTTCAGAAGATATTTCGGCGAGACTTCATATTCCGCCTCAAACGGTGAAAGCAAAAATTAAAGTTGCGGTAAATATTTTGAGAGATAATCTATCTAAGGATGAGGCGGTATGACAATAGAAGAAAGAAAAGAACTTCTTCTTGCAATTTCTTTCGGCTGGAAAACACTTCCCGAATCAGAAGACTTTCCTGAATTTAACGACGAGTCTTTCCTAACCGAGCTGGCAGCACTTCAAAATGATTTATCACTGCTACCTATTACTTTACAAATTGAAAACCCTCCGTCTCAATTAAA
>Ga0172373_10003763_pt1 | contig 21843 bp, 29 predicted proteins | sample Lak10m_2_FD_114546 | JGI IMG/M metagenome (GOLD analysis project Ga0172373, IMG submission 114546) | Freshwater microbial communities from Kabuno Bay, South-Kivu, Congo - kab_092012_10m | ecosystem: Environmental > Aquatic > Freshwater > Lake | place: Democratic Republic of the Congo...
AAAAGATTTTGAGCTGTTACACAGATTTTTAGAAATAAGTGTGAAAAATTCAATAATATTGTTATGGAATTAGCTTGTTCTTTATGGAATTTTCACTTGGCTTTTTAATCTTAAACAAGTCTATTTTTAACAATTCTTTTAAATTGATCATAAATAACAGGTTCTCATTCTCATAATATACATACAACTTTTGCTCATTTTTCTTTTCACCATTTTACCATTTTTAACATATCTATTAAGCTAAGGGTATCTTTTGGAACTCTTGAAGACACTTTAGTGAAACATTTCGTACATTTATAATTACATAAAGGTGGTGTGTTTAACATTAAATAAACTAATTCTGAATCTTGAAAATTAATTTTTTCAACATTTTCCAGATGAGTAGGCATTCATTTTAAAGCTGGTATCATAATTTTAAAATAAATTTATAAAATATTTGAAAATATAGTGGTATTTTTACCACTATATTTTTACCTTAGTTCATATCATAAATCACCTTCTAGTTTATTTCTAATTTTGAAATAAACTTCATTGATTTCTTCATTTGTCAAAGTTCTTTCAAGAGATCTAAAAGTAATTCTAATACAAACAGACTTTTTATCTCAAAATTTTTTATGATTTTCAAATATATCAATAAGTTTAACTTCTTCAATCAAATCTCCAGCATCTCAACTTATATCTCTAATTATTCAAGATATTTCAAATAAATCTGCTTCTGATTCTACAGTTAATTCAATTCATCATTCTTTTTTTGATTTTTCTTCATCTTTTACAAATTTTTCTAATCAAGTAAAAAATGAAATATCTTTGTAAACAGGAGGGAAATTACTTACTTCTTTATAATTTTCTAAATTTCACCACTGTTTTGTTATCCTTTTATCACTACTCCATAAAATTCTTATATCTGGAATTTTTTTTAGAGCCATAACAAGTCTTTCAATACCAAAACCAAATGCCCATCAATTATATTTGCTTGAGTCTAATCATAATTTTTCTAAAACGGTAGGATGAACAACTCAAGCTCAAAGTACCTCTAACCATTTTCACTCATATTCTACTTCTACTTCTAAACTATCTGTTGTATATGGAAAAGTATCTGCATTAAATCTATAATTAATATCATTTCAGAATAGTGCTTTTATAGTATTTCATAAAACTTCTTTTAATGTATCTTGATTAATAATTTGTTTTTCTTTTGAAGTTATTCTCAATCAATCAATTTGATGAAAACATTCATGGTGTGTTTTATCAAGCTCATCTACTCTATATACTTTTCACCAAGCCAAAGCTTTTACATCTCAATTCTCTTCTAGTTTTTCTTTTCATCATCAGTGTATTAAGTAATGATACCACATTACCGATGTATGAGGTCTAAGCAAAATACTATCTTCTTTGCTAGTAGATTTTTGCAAAAAATAGCTATCTGATGGTCTTCTGGCTACATGGTCTTCTGGAAAATTAAAAAGGTCAAAAGTTTCCCATTCAGCTACTATTTGTGGGATTTGAATATGATCAAATCAATTAAAAAAATCCGAATTAATAATTTTGTTTATGACCAAATTTATTGGATGTCATTCATATTCCGATAAATCTTGCATAGATAAAACCCTAAGTATACGGTTATAATAGGCTCTTTCCTTTTCTGATAAAGAATTATCTTCTAATTTAGAATTTAGAAAAGCTAACCATTTTATATCATTTTCATTAACTGACATTTTATATTTTTCATTAAAAATAATACTATGAACTGAATCTTTTATTTCTCTATCTCACACTATTGTAATATTTTCTTCAGAAATACTTTCAACATCTCATTCTCAAGAGGAAGATTTAATATTTACCATGTTATGTAATTTTAAATTTAAACTTACTTATTGATTTTAAAGTTTTTCAGAAAATAGTCAATTTTTTTTGTTAATTTTAAATATTGCAAATTTTTTTGCTAAAATCACATTTATCACTATTATAAAAACATTATAAATAAGTTATAATTTATGAACTCAAAAATATCAAGAGAAGTAGAACAAAACTACAATATTAATTTATCAGATGACGAATTGTTAAACAAATATTTCTATAAAAAATCTAATTTATGACTTGAATTTATTTGATTAGATTGATTTAAAGAACAAAAATATTCTGAAGTAGAAAAGAAAAATTTAATAGAAGAATTTAAAAGTCTAGAAATACTTAAATCAAAAAATGAATTTTGATTAATTGATTTGACTAAAAAGCTAAAAGACAAGATGAAAGAAGAAAAATATTTAGATAAATTATTTATTTTAGAACCGTATAATTTTGCAAGTATTTGAAAAACCGAATATGGTTATAATATACATAAAGCAAAAGGGGATAGTGATATTAAAGTTATAAAAGAATTTGCAATAAAACTTTATGAAAAATATTTAGTTTTAAATGAAATTTATAAATTTAATTATATTTGATTTATTCCACCAACTCTAACTTGAAGAAAAATACAAATAATGGATTATATAAGAGATTATTTTTTATTTCAAAATGAAAATATAAAAATTCTAAATATTTCAAAAATTCCATGAACACCAACTCAAAAAAGTCTTACTAAATTTCAAGATAGACTAGAAAATGCTAAAAATAGCTTTTATACATCAGAAAAACAACAAGATTTATGAAATATTTTACTTATTGATGATGCAGTTTGAAGCTGAACAACTCTTAACTTTGTTGCTGAAAAACTAAGAAAAAGTAATGAAGTTAAAAATGCTATTTGACTTGCTATAGTTTGAAGTATGAGATGATTTGATGTTATTAAGGAGATATAGAAAAAGATAAATTGAAGTTTTGTATTGCTAAAATCATATTTATCACTATTATAAAGCATATTTTAAAATCTAAAAAACTTTTATGAAAATTGGTATAGTTTGACTTCCAAATGTTGGTAAATCTACTTTGTTTAATGCTTTGACTAAAAATTATAGTGCTGATGCTCAAAATTTTCCATTTTGTACTATAGAGCCAAATGTTTGAATAGTTAATGTTAATGATGAAAGATTAGAAAAAATAAGGGTTGCTGTGAATTGACAAAAAATAATTCCTGCAAATTGCGAGTTTATAGATATTGCTTGAATTGTAAAATGAGCTAGTACTTGAGAATGACTTTGAAATAAATTCTTGGCTAATATAAGAGAAGCAAATGCTATATTACAAGTTGTTAGAGTATTTAGAGATGATGATATAATCCATGTTCATTGAAATGTAGATCCAAAATGAGATATAGAAGTTATTAATTCTGAGCTTATCTTAGCTGATATAGAGTCTCTTGAAAAAAGAATGATAACTAATTCAAGAAAAGCAAAAAGTGATAAAAAATTAGCAGAAGCACAAGGCACTTATGAAAAAGTATTTAAACTACTAAACGAGTGAGTTTTAATATCAAATATGTGATTAAATGGTGAAGAACAAGAACATGTTTCTGATTTACATTTACTTACTAATAAGCAATTTGTTTATGCTTGTAATGTATCTGAAGATATGATGGATATTAACAATGATGAATTAAAAAAAATGATTTGAGTAGATGAAAAAACCGTTGTTGTGCCAATTTGTGCTAAACTTGAAGCTGATATGATAGAAATGTCTAGTGAAGAAAGAAAATCATTTTTGGAAGAAATGTGATTAATTACAACTTGACTTGATAATCTCATAAAAGCAAGTTATGATTCTCTATGATTACAGTATTATTTTACTGCTTGAGAAAAAGAAGTAAGAGCTTGGACAATTCATATTTGAGATACTGCTCCAAAAGCTGCATGAGTAATTCACTGAGATTTTGAAAAATGATTTATAAAAGCTGATGTTGTAAATTGGCATGATTTGGTTGAAGCTTGAGGTTGGCCAAAATCAAGAGAAACTTGAAAAGTTAGATTAGAATGAAAAGAATATATAGTTCGTGATTGAGATGTAATGCTTTTCAAATTCAATAATTAATGTAAAAATTAAAAAATCTTTTGACAAATACAAATAAATAAGTATAAAGTAAATACTTACCGAAGAAATGTGTAAAATATATGATATTTTGTGAAATTTTTTAGGTTTGTAAAAGCCTTATCCATAGATGAGGAGATGAAAATCTTTTTTCATATGTATGTGCAAAAAATCAAGTAAATTATTTTTACTTGATTTTTTGTTTGTTTTTTATATAAATGATTTATTAATTTTTAAAACAATTATTATGAATTCCTTTGCTTGAAGTATTACATTTAAATGAAATGTTCCGTTAAATATCAAAACTAAAGATTTTGTTAGTATAAAAAATCTTACTATAGTTTGAGATTCAAATATATATTTTTATGGTGAAACAAATCTTAATTCCAAAAATGAGCTTATTGATTATTTCAAAGAAAATATTTCTTCTGAAATAATAGCTTATGATTTAAGTATTTCAACAGAAGATAAAATAGAGATTCTTGATTTAGATGAAATAGATGGAGAATATTGATTAATGACTGTTAGTTGAATAGATGCAGACTTTGACGAAGTTTTAGAATCTTTTTCTGAAAATGAAGAAGTTGTTTGTGTTAGAGAATGAGAAATAAATAAATTTTTTTGAACTAAAGATATAAAAGTAGATATAATTCCATAAAAATGATAAAATTAATAATAATCCCATCCCAACCTTCCCTTAAAATAAAGGGAAGGAGTAGGAATATAACTATATTTGTAGCTTCATCCCCTATTTTTAGGGGAATTGAGGGGTAATTTTTCAAAAATGATAAAAATATATATTTTTGCTGATTCATATAAACATTTTGAAATTCCTATAAAAGAATATGAAAAAAGGCTTGGTAAAAGTGTTTTAGTTGTTAAATTAAAACCATCAAAAAATACTAATGAAAATTTGGTAATAAAAGAAGAAACAAGTATTATAAAAGATAAATTAGTAAATGAAAAAGGTTTTAAAATAGTTCTTAATCCACTTTGAAAAACATTTAAAACTAGTGATTTTTTTGAATTTATAGAGTCTAAAAAGATGAATTATTCAGACATTATTTTTGTCATTTGATGAGCTTTTTGATTTGACTATGATGATTTAAATTGATTTATAGATTTCAATCTTAGTCTTTCTTCTTTTACAATGCCTCATAGTTTGGCTTTGTTAACAATTCTTGAGCAGATTTATAGGTTAGAGATGATTAAAAAGTGAACAAGTTACGATAAATAATTTGACAAATACTATACTTATCATATAGTATATTTACTTTTAATTTTTAAATTATTAACTTATGAGTACAAAATATCCATTTTCTTACTGAACTCCTGAAGCTGAAGTTTTATGAAAACTTTCTCCAGAAGATAGAGTTGCTATTCTTCAAACTCATCCACTTTATGATGAAGCAGTTACAGAGAATAAAAGAAGAGTAAATGAAACTTTAGAATTAAACCAATTAATTGATAAAATGCCATGGAAATATCCTTTTTTAAGCTATACAGCAAAAGATACAACAGGAAATATTAGTACTATAAGACACACATTTACGGTAAATGAATTACCAGACACAATAGCTCCAGTACTAAGCTCAACAAATAAAACATTTACAACAACAGTATGAAAAGTATTACCATTAGAAATAGTAACAGCAACAGATAACAATGATCTAGTATTGACAGTAACACAAACATGAAGTGTAGATTTTACAAAAGTATGACCATATACAATAACATATACAGCAATAGACAAAGCAGGAAATAAATCAACTATAATACATACTTATATTGTAAATCAAGCTTCATAGCCTTATAGTTTTGCTTTGCTAACAATTCTTGAGCAGATTTATAGGTTAGAAATGATTAAAAAATGAACAAGTTATGATAAATAAAGATATAATTTTGTATATCTTTATTTTTTGTTTTTTTTCAAAATTTTATATAATAAATTAGCTTTAAATTTAAACAAAAACTTATGTCAAAAATAGCAGATTATAATATTTCTCTGAAATGTTTTGTTAAAAATAATAATGGTGAAATTTTGATTTTGAAAACTTCAGAAGATTCAAGTTTTAATTGAATGTATGATTTTCCAGGGTGAAGAATAGATGAGAATGAATTTGAAGTTGATTATGTTGATATTTTGAAAAGAGAAATTTTTGAAGAAACTTGAATTTCAAAAATTAAGATAAATACTAAACCTATAGCTATATGAAGACATAAAGCTATAAAGATTTTAAAAGAAGATGAATATATATTTTATGTCTTTTTTGAGTGATTTATTGAAGATGAAAATCAAGAATTAATTATTTCTCATGAGCATAATGATTTTGAATGGATTTACTTAGAAAAAATTAAACTTGAAGATTATTTTTGTAGCTGAATTTTAGAATGAGTTAAAATGTATTTATGAAGAAATTAATTTATAAAAAATAACTAAAAATATATGATAAATAATTTAAAACAAAAAATCTTAAACGAACTAGAAAAAAAAGAAATTCCAGATTTGAAATTTCTTTTTAGTGATGAAGTTTTAAATATTTCTTTAGCTTTACTAAGAGAATTACTTGAAGAAGAAAAACAAGATTTTGAAGAGAAACTAAAAACTCCAGATGAAAAAATAACTTTTGATCTTTTTGACGATTTTTCCAAACTAGACTACTTTTGGTCTTTACTAAATCATTTTGAAAATGTTAATAGTGGTGATAAAATTAGACAAATAATAGAAGATTTTGAAGGGGAATATGTAGATTTTTGAAATTATATTGCTTATAACAAAAGATATTATGATATTTTAGTTTATACTAGACAAAATATTGATTTAGATGAAGAACAAATTAGAATTCTCTATCAATCTATAAAAGCATACAAAATTAGATGAATTGACTTAGAAAAACAAAAACAAGATGAATTAAAGGAAATCTCAAAAAGACTTTCTGAACTTTCTCAGAAATTTTGAAATAATGTTTTGGATAGCCAAAAAGAATTTGAATATAATTTACCAAATGATGAATTTTTAAAAGAATTTCCTTTTGATGACTTAGATCAAGCTAAAAAAAGAGCAGAAGAAAAAGTTCAAATTTGATTTACTTTTGATGCTTCTCCTTCAAGTTATATTTCTATTATGAAATATTGCTCAAATTCTGAAATTAGAAAAGTATTTTACAAAGCAAAAAGTAGCTTTGCTTCAAATTGAGACTTTGATAATAGAAGCATAGTTTTAGAAACTCTTAACTTAAGAGATAAACAAGCTAAAATCCTTGGTTATAAAAATCATGGAGAATTATCTCTAGTTTTTAAAATGGCGGAAACTCCAGAACAAATAATAAATTTACTAGAAGATATTACAAAAAATGCTAAGATAAAAGCATCAAAAGAATTAGAAGAACTTAGAAATCATTTTAATTTATCAGAGATAAATCCTTGGGATACTGGCTACTATTTTAGGAAATTAAAAGAAGAAAAGTATAATTTAGATGATAGAGAATTAAAAAAATATTTTGAATTTGAAAATACTCTAAAAGAACTTTTTTGAGTTGTAAATAAGCTTTATTCAATAGAAATGAAGGAAATATCATGAGATAAATATGACGAAAATATTAGGTATTATGAGGTTTATAAAGATTCTAAACTTATATCTTATTTTGTAGCTGATTATTTTTATAACCAAAACAAAAGAAGTTGAGCTTGGGCAGATACACTAAGAGCCAAACATATTTCAGTCCCACTATCCCAGCCTTTCCCTCCAATGGAGAAAAGAAAAAAAGAATTTTTACCAATAGTAGTAAATGTATGTAATTTTACTAAAAGTTCAGAGTGAAAAACACTTTTAACAATGCTTGATGTTGAAACTATGTTTCACGAATTTGGTCATGCTATTCACGAAATGTTGGCTTTTTCTAAATACTCAGAATTGACATGATTTAATGTAGAATGGGATTTTGTAGAGTTACCATCTCAATTACTTGAAAATTGGTGTAGTGATAATGAAGCATTAAAAGTTGTTTCAAAACATCATGAAACTTGAGAAATTATACCAGAAAATATTCTAGAATCTCTTGAAAATTTAAAGACTTTCTGAACTTGAAATGCTACTCTTAGACAAAACGAATTTGCATTGCTTGATATGTTTCTACATACTTCAGATATTCCAAAGACAATAGAAGAATTAGACAAAAAAACACTTGAAATATCAAATAGTCTAAATATTTTTGAAAATGAAGAAGATTATAAATCTTATACAAGTTTTACTCATATTTTTGACTGATGATATTCTGCTTGATATTATAGTTATATGTGGGCTGAGATTATAGAAGCAGATATTTTTGCAGAGTTCAAAAAAAATTGAATTTTTGATAAAAAAACTTCAACAAGGTTTTTAAATACTATTTTGTGACAAGGTTCAAGAAAAGATGCAAGTGAATTATTTAAGGATTTTATGAATAGGGAAGTTAAAACCGATGCTTTCTTTGAGAGGAAAGGATTTTAGAATAAAATTAAAACTCCCTTGCAATTGCAAGGGAGTTTGTTTTTTGGAATACAAGACTCAGTAGTTTTTGTATTCCTTTGGTACCCCTAACATAAATCTTAGAGGGAATAATATTTCCCTTTTTATTGGGTTTTCCTCTTCCAATTGTTTTTCTACTTTTTCATGACATTCGTTTTTTGCTTGAGTGTCTGTTGCATTGTTGTGGTTACATAGGAATATGTAGCCATCATGGGCACATCCATTCAATAAAAACAATGTTAAAATCAGAACTTTTTTCATTTTTGCTTCTCCTTTTTTGTTGCCTTAATTATTCAAGGTATTTTTAATGTACATAAAAATATAATAATGTCAAGTTTAAATTTATAAAAAGTTTTAAGTTATTTAGTTTTTGTTTATTATTAGATAGATTTTATAAATTAAATTTAAGTTTTATGACAATTATAACATTACAGGATAATATAAAATTATCAAAAACAGAATTTTCTAGTATATATGAATTAAGATTTTTTATTTATGAAAATTTTTGATATCCTGAAATAAGGGATGAGATAGAAGAGAGTTGGTATAAAAATTGAAATCTTGATTTTGATGATAAAAAATATACAAATTTAGATGAATTATTATTTGATTTAAAAAACTAAATTATGTATTTTATTATTAAAAATAATAAATTTGCTAAATCTTATAAAAAATTAGATAAAAGATATTTAGTTTTTGTTGATAAAGCAATTTATAGGTTATTTATTTGACCTCCTTTTGAAAAAGAATACAATATTCACCAATTAAACTGAAAATATTGAAAGTATTTTTCTATTAATGTCACTTGAGATTTTAGAATTATATTTTCTATTGATAAAGAAAAAGAAATAATTTATCTTTATGATATATGAACTCATAGTCAGCTTTATAAATAACCAATTACCTTATGCAAAATAAAAAAAATATAATTACATTACTTTGAATAAGCATATTATTATCACTTGTTAATATATTTGCAACTTATTTGATAATAGATTATAAAACATCTAATATATCACAAAATGTTTCCAAAATAGTTGTTAATAATATTCTTGAAAATGAATATAAAAAATTCTGATGAAAAGAAAATTATGAAACTATAAATAAAATTCAAGCAGAATCTATGCCAAAAATTATAGAGCAATATAATTCTCAAAAATCTTCTTGAAATACACAATCTACCAATAATACTCAAGTACAAAATGACTCGCAAAATAATTGAATTGTAATTGTTGATGCTTCAAAAACCATTGCTTGAAAAAAAGTTACTAAAACTAAAGATTGATTATATGTTGTATGAAATCCTGATGCAAAAATATCTATTGTAGAATATAGTGATTTAGAATGTCCATCTTGTAACCAATTTCATTATTCTTGAGTTGTTGAAAAAGTACTAGATCTTTACTGAGATAAAACAAATTTTACATTTAAACATTACCCATTAAAAAAGCACGAACAAGCTTTTATGGAAGCACAAACTGCTGAATGTGTGTGAGAAATATGATGATCTGATAAATTTTATACCTTTGTAATAAATACTTTTGCTAACAGTAAATCTACTTGAACAAGTTATACAATAGAAAGAATTTTAGATTTAGTTTCTAAATTATGAATAGATTCTAATAAAGTAAAAACTTGTTTGGAAAATGAGCAATTTAAAACAAAAATTGAAGCTCAAATTAGTGAATGAAGTTCTCTCTGAGTTAATTCTACTCCAACTATAATAATTAAAAATAATGAAACTTGAACTACTAAATTACTTCTGTGAACAACTAATATAAATGATTTTAAAGGTATAATAGATTGATTTTTAAACTAAAAAAATACTTCCTATTTTGGGAAGTATTTTTTTAGTTTACTATTATGTATCATCTTATAGCACTGTCATTTTTAGAAATTTTCCTTGATGTAACCTCTCATAATCTACGATAATTCATATCAGATATTATAAGGTTATTTCAATTAACACTAGTTACAATTCATACATGTCAGTAAGTAGGGTTGTATCATCTTCAGCTAAAAACTATTATTGCTCAAGCAGAAGGCTCGCTAGATGTTTTGTGTCATTTTGCCTTTGCATTTGCTAACCAATTTTTTGCATTTCATGACCAATCTACATTTTTATATTGTGCTACATACCAAGTACAATTTCACCAGTAAAATTTCCATTTAGGTGCTCTCCAAGTTAGGTTATATTCTCAATTTTTACTAGGAGTCAAATTTTTATTATTAAACTTTTTATTAGAATTTTTAGTTAAATTATTTTTATATTGAATTCTATTATCTATTATACTTTTTGGTTCTGATTTTTTAATTGCTCATGGTATTACTAAAACTTCTCAAGCAACTAAATTTTTATTGTTCTGTATTAAATTTTGTTCTAAAATACTTTTTTTATCTATTCAATATTTTTTTGCTATAGAATCTATATTTTCTCATTTTTGTACATAATGCACTAATCATGATACAGGAGGAACTTTAATTTTATCTCAAGGGTGAATCATATGATTGCTTGAAAATCAATTAGCCCAAAATATAGAATTTGTTGAAACTTCAAACTTGTTTGCTATAGATCAAACAGAATCTCAACTTTGAACTTCATAATTAATTATTTCATTAGTTCAAGATAAATCTCTTCAATTATCATCCAAAGTGTTAACAGATAGAAATGAATCCTTTGACTCAAGTATCAATGAATCTTCGGAATTATTGTTAATTGAGTAAGAATCTATAATTGATGATTCATCTATATCTCCTCTATAAAAATCATATTCAGTATTTGTATAAACCAATCAAGCAAATGCTGGATATATTGGGATTACAAACAAAAATATCAGAATAACTATATTATATCAATGTCCTTTGTGTAATTTTTTGCCAGACTTATTTAGAATGTTTTCTTTAAATATTCTAGAGTGTCTATTTATACGAGCTTTTATATTAACATTAAACAAAATATATTTTTAGAAAATAAAAGGTTATTTATGTATAACTTAACGAACTACTTAATAGGTTTGTTATTTATAAGATAAACACCGTAAATTTAGTTTTTTTAACCAATTACTAAATTTATAAGAACAAAAAAATCTTGTACTTACGAATATGATTATATTCTAAAAACAAGATTTTGAAAATTTTATGATATTGACAATATCTCTATTTTAGTCATAGAAGCTCTAAAACCTCTATTCCTCATATATCTTTTTTTAGACTTCATTTTAAAAACTCTAACTTTATCATCTTTAAAATGTTCTATTACTTTTAATTCAATATTGGATCCATCAACTAAAGGAGTTCAAATTTTTACATTTTCTCAATCAGCATCAGATACCAATAATGCAGGTACTTTTTTTGTAGAATTAATTTCTAGATCTTGTCTTTTAACATCTATTATATCACCTTTTCTTACTATAAATTGATTACCTCAAATTTCTATTACAGCTAACATAAAACAACTAAATTAATAATTAAAATTTAACAAAATAATTTGTTAAAATTTTTAAGTTTATCAAAACCTAAAAAACAAAAACCCTAATTTTTCTTGTTTCTTACATTTTGAATACAAAACACAAAATAAAAAACAACTCTACAAATATTTATTTTTTACTTTCTATTCTTAAAATGGCTGGGATAGTAGGATTCGAACCTACGAATAACGGAGTCAAAGTCCGTTGCCTTACCGCTTGGCGATATCCCAAAACTTTTTTAAATAAAGCTAAAGCATTATATAAAATAATAAAAAAAGTCAAAATTAATTTTGACTTTTTTTATTATTTTATACTATATAGTTAATATTATTTAACAAAATTGAATATGATTTGATTAGTAAAGCTATTACAAAAAAGACCAACAGATATCTCTATAAGATTATTTAGGATTGTTTTTTGATCAATAATATCTATATCTGTTTATTATAGCCTAATATATACTTGATGAAATTTAGAGGATGATATTTTTTGGCTTCCTTTAAATGAAGAATCAAAATTATATTTAAAATATTTTTATGTATCTTTATGAATATTTCCAATAATTATTTGATTGACTAATTTATGTTTACTAAAAACTAAATATATGAGAATTTTTCAGATAATTTATGCTTGGCTAATATTCATTGCATCTGAAAATATAGCTTCTACAGATTCTTTATGAGTTGACACTTTGTTAATTTTTATGTGATTTATTCCATTGATTGCTTGAGTAACTTGAAAATGTATAACATCAAAATGTTTAAAATATAAGGAAGTTATAACAAAAATAAGAGTTTAGAAAAATTAGTGAATTTTTTCATAAAAAAAGTGAATACAGGCCTGTATTCACTTTTTTTATGATTTTTTCTCCTCTTCTTTCTTTAAAATATATAGATAACTTTTTAGTTCTCAAAGAAGATTATTTATTAAATATATTTTTCATAATATTTTAACATCATTAATTTCTATTTCATATCAATTTGTTTTACTTTCTCAATCAATATTTTCTATTATATCTTTGGAATATGTTTCATAAATTGTAGTTTTTTCTTTATTTAAGTCTTTAATGGCTTTGTCTAGTGATTTTATTTTTTTATCTGCTTTATATTTATCCAATTTTTTCTTTACGGCTTCGGATATAGTTTTTGCTTTTTCAATAACTTTTTTTACATTTAATCACTTTCTTTCAATTATTACTCAATCAATTATATTTCTTCAAGGTCAAAGTAAATATTTTCAATTATAAACAAATGCTGTTGATCATCCTGCATCAAGATTTAGAGCATCGTAACATCATAATTCATTAAGCACAACTGGCATATCATCCATATAAGCATCAAAAACATATCAAAAATAAATATATTTTTTTTCTTTATCATTACAAATAAAATTCCTACTCATTGATGCTCTCATTTTTTTATCAACCATATTTACATCCCAATAGTATTCTAGTTGATTTTTTCAGTCTTTTAATAAAAGTGGCCAATTTGAAAGTCAATTTTTTATTTCTCACTCACTTTTGGGATTTATTTTGTTTGTTTGAAACAATAATGGCTTATTATCTTTATCCAATCAAAAAACTACTCTATCTCAAGTCGTTTCCCAGAAATTATATTTTACTCAATTAAAATATCTTTCATTATTGGTTGTATTTTCTTTTCATTTACAATCACTATAATCAGCCGGACAAAAAAATACTCAATTTACTCAAGTTATTCAATTATTTTCTATTGTTAAGTCTTTTAGAGATTCTCAGCTATCTGATTTTACAAATTTTAATTTATATTCATCTCAAGAAATATCATATTTTATAATTTTTACTTTATGTCAATAAATTTCTTTTTCTATATATGTGTTTGCAAAAGCATTATAGTTTATAGATATAAAAATAAATATTATAAATATTTTTAATTTCATATTATTAATTTTATCTAATAAAAATGGCGGAAAAGAGGGGATTCGAACCCCTGGTGCCAAAAAATGACACACACGATTTCCAATCGTGCTCCTTAAACCACTCGAGACACTTTTCCTTTAAGCCATACAATTGTATTAAAAAATTTTTTAAATTAAAAATTAAATAATAAAAAGATTTGACTTTTATTATATTTATTTAAAAATTAATGAATACTCATAGCATTACTTATTTTGTAAACAAGTTGATTTATTGGACTTATTGTTTTATATAATTTATCTCTAAAAGTTGCAAAATCATCTCTTATAAGTTCTAATAAAATATGAATTGGAAAGTTATTTTCGTACTCACTATAAGAATTAAAAACTATAGGATAAACTTTGAAAGAATGCTCTATCTCATTATTTATCTCATCTTCAATATTACTATTTTTGTTTAATATTTCGCTTATTCAAAAACTTTCTCTTTTATCATTACTTTTTATAGAATTTTTTAAATTAGAATTATACTCTTTCAAATATTCTAAATAAGTTACATATTTACATAGTTCATAAGTGCTTTGTTTTAATACAAACTTTTTATTGTAAATCTCATTTCAAATATCTTTACATTTCAGAGCTTTGGAAGATAGTTCTATTTTACTTAATCTTTCTTGTATTGGTTTTATTATTTTATCTCATAATTCTCAAGATTTTTCTATTTCTACCAAATTATTAGTGCTTTTTAAAGATTTTTTTTGAGATTTTAGAATTCAACAACTATAAACAGAATTCATATTTTTTCTATATTCATCTTTTACTTCTTCTATTCAATAGTCCTCACTAGCTTCAGGATATATTGAAGTAATTACAACGGGTTCATATTTATTATCCTTATCTATTTTTGTATACTGATTACATATTTGTTGAACTCTGCATTGATATTTATCAAATCAATTTTTAGTTTCACAAATAAAATCTTCCGCAAAACTGTTTTTATTAATTCAGAAAAATAACAAAAATGTAAATATAAAAAAGTATTTTTTCATTTTTACTATTATATTATTTATTAAATATTTTCTTACATACTACTTTTAAACAAACAAAAATCAATTTTTTTATAAAAAATAATTGATAATTATAAAAAAAATGTATAATCAGGATGCTTTTGCAAAGGGATTTAGCTTAATTCGAAGAGTGTTTGGCTTCCGAAGCTAAAAGGCATAGGTTCAATTCCTATAATCCCTGCCATTTAAAAATAACAAAAAACATTAGTTTTATAAAGACTGTTTAAAAAATAATTCTTGTAAATAGTAGAAATATAGTTTTTTTGATTTTTTTTCTTAATTTTATATACTACATTTTGTAGATTAATATTTTAACTTTCTTTAATTATGCTAAAAGATTTTAAAGATTTTTTGATAAAGTGAAATGCTGTTGACTTAGCGGTTTGATTTATGTTTGGTTGAGCTTTTGCAACGGTTATAAAATCACTTGTTGATAATGTTATAATGCCTCCAATTGGTTTGTTAATGTGAAAAGTAGATTTTTCAGCATTGTATATTTCTTTGGATTGAAAAAAATATGAATCAATAGATTCTCTGAGTAAGGCTTGAGCTCCAGCTATAAAATACTGATTATTTATAAATAATGTTATATCTTTTGTAATTTTAGGTTTTATATTATTTTTAGGAATAAGAATTTTAAATAAATTAAAAAAAGATGACAAAGAAAATGAAGAAAAGAATCATAAAAAAACAGATGAAGTTTTGGTTCTAGAAGATATAAGAAACTTGTTAATTAAACAAAATAAAAAAACAATTAATAAGTAAAATTATATTAGTTATTTAAAAATAAAAAAAATTGACTAAATATTAAAAATAAATACAATCATTATTGACAAATGTTGCTAAGATGCAACATTTTTATTTTTTTATTAATACATTTATGATTACTTTTATTAAAGCATCTTTAAGAGAGTTTAAACATGTTGTTTGGCCTACAAAAGAGGAAACAAGAAAATATTTTACATTAGTACTTTCTATTCTAATTTTTTTCTGAATATACTTATTTATTGTAAATAATATATTTTCTTCTGCACTTTTTGCTTTAAAAGACCTTGTAAAATAATTTAAAAATTAATTTTTTCTATTTCTATGACAAATAAAAATTCTGAATGGTATGTTATACAAGTTGTTTCTTGAACAGAAGAAAATGTTGCTAGTTCTCTTTTTCAAAGAAGAGAGAGTTTTTGACTTAATGATTATATAATCGATGTTTTTGTTCCTACTCATGATGTTGTTTCAGTTAGAGCTTGATGAGTTAAGGTAAAGAAGAAAAAAAATATTCTACCTTGATATATTCTTGTACAAATGGTTGTTACTAATGAAAGTTGGTATATAGTTAGAAATACTCCAAATGTTACTTGATTTTTGTGAGCTTGAAATATACCAGTTCCAGTTTCTCAGAAAGAATTAGATCAATTGAAGTGACAAGTTAAAGATAATACCGAATCTTTTGATACTAAATATAAAGTTTGAGATATTGCAATTATTACAAAATGACCATTTGAATGAAATGAATGAATAATTTCAGAAATAAATACCAACAAAGGATTAGTTAAGTTGAATGTTAACCTACTTTCTAGAGATATTCCAGTTGAAATAGAATTTTCACATATAAAGATAAAATAAAATTTAAACCTAAAATTTATATATGAGAAAGCTAATTATCATATTGATAGTGTTTGTTGTATTTTTTATTACTAATTTAGTTCTTTTTAATTTTTCTGATGATTATAAATTTTTTATAAAAAAGGTTAAAGATCCAGAAAAAGTTGTTTATGTAGAAAAAGATGATAAAATTTTGGTAGATGAAATAACTAAAGATAAAAGAGAAATAAAAACATGAACAAAAACTATAATTAATACTTGAAGTATTAATGATTTAAATAAAAAAGATACAAAAAATATTTCAAACTCATGACAAATTTTGCTTTGAGAACAATATCAAAAAATATTAGATTATTTTTCTGATTATAATTTATGAAAACTTGAAATATTAACAGATGAAAGATTGTTTGATGTAACTGATGAATATCCTGACGAATATTATGAATATTATTCAAAAAATTTGACTTTATATTTGTTTACAACTAAGTCTTACAATGATATTTTAGATATATTTAAAGTTATTTCTAGCACAGATTCATCAATATTTTCTATAAATGAGTCTAATAGTTTTTGAGATAAATCGTTTTTCATAAATTTGAAATGATGAACGGAGAAAGATCCACAAGTTAGGATGGTTGTTTGAACAAATGGTTTGGTTTTTTGATTGAAATTTGATAAAGACCAATATAACAAAGTTAAACAAACACTTTCTAAGAAATAAAATATTTTATAATTTAATTTTAATAATTATGTCAAATGTAATTTATTTAACAAAAGATGGTTTTGATAAGCTAAAAGAAGAGTTAAAATATTTAAAAGAAGTAAAAAGAGTTGAAATTGCTGCTAAACTTAAGGAAGCTATTTCTTTTTGAGATCTTAGTGAAAATTCAGAATATGAGGAAGCAAGGAATGAACAAGCTCAAATAGAAGTACAGATAAGAGATATTGAAGAAGAATTAAAGAATGTAGAAATAATAGAGGAAACAGATAATAGAGTTTGAAGGATTATTATGTGATCTATTGTTAAAATACTTGATATATCTTGAAATGAAGAATTAACTTATAAAATAGTTTGATCAAAAGAAGCAGATATCCTTTGAGAACAACCTAAGATTTCTAATGAATCACTAGTTTGAAAAGCTCTACTTTGAAAGAAAAAATGAGATATTATTAAAATTAAAGCAAATGCTTGAAATTATGAATACAAGATTTTAGAAATAAATTAGTTTTTTACTTTATTTTTATTAATTTTAATTATGTCAGAATATAACATATTTTATAGTAATATAATAACAATTCCATTTATTTCTTATCTTTTGTCTACTATACTTAAATGAGTATTTTTAAAGATATCAACTGATAAATGGAACTTGGTTAATTTTTTTTCAAGCTGATGAATGCCTTCAGCTCATAGTTCTGTTGTTGTTTCTTTATCAACTGCTTTAGCTATAAAATATGGTGTAAGTTCAGATTATTTTGCAATAGCAATGTCTTTTACCGCTATAATAATATATGATGCTATAAATGTTAGGTTTGAAGCTGGATTGCATGCAACAGCCATAAATCAATCTCTTTGACAAAAAAAATTTAAAGAATCATTATGACACCGTCCTAGTGAGGCTTTTGCTGGAAGTATTTTATGAATAATAGTTGCTGTTATTTTAAATTTTTTTTAAAAAATTTGATTTTATTTTATTTATTATTACAATTGTATCAGTTTTCAACGGGGGTTTGCTTTGCGAATTCTCGTTTTGTTTTAAAAAACTAAAAAACTTTATAATTTACAATTAAAATATGTTAGATATAGACAAAATTCAATCAGCAATAAATATAATTTCTGCTGAGAAAAAAATTCCAAAAGAAAAATTAGTTTCAATAATAGAATCAGCTATAAAGGTGGCTTATAAAAAAGATTATTGAAGTAAAGATGAAAATGTAAATGTTAAATTAGATTTAATAAATTCTAGTCTAGAAATAACTGTTGAAAAAACAGTTGTTAAAGTTGTTGAAAATCCAAATACTGAAATAAGTTTTGAAGAATTATGAGATGATGCAGAATGATATGAAGAATGAGATATAGTTGAAATAGATATGACTGATGAAATACTTAATGGTGAATGATGAGAATCTTTTTGAAGAATAGCTTCTCAAGCAGCAAGACAAGTCATTATTCAAAAAATTTGAGACACAGAAAAAGAAAAAATATTTGAAATATTTAAAGATAAAAAAGGTCAAGTCATAAATATGAAAATAGATTTAGTAGAATGATGAAAAGTAATTTTTGATTATAATTGAAATCAAATTGTTTTACCTAAATCAGAGCAAGTTTCAAAAGATAATTATGTTATTTGAAATAGAATGTATTTATTTGTAGCTGAAGTTGCTCATGAAGAAAATATGCCACCAAAAGTTGTTCTTTCTAGAAAAAGAGCAGAAATAGTTCCAGCTATTTTTGCTGAATTTGTTCCTGAAATATGAGAATGAATTATTACAATAGATAGAGTAGTTCGTCATCCTTGAGTAAAAACAAAGATTTTAGTTAGTTCATCTTATTCAGAAATTGATCCAGTTTGAACACTTATTTGACAAAAATGAATAAGAGTTAAGTCTGTAATGGAAGAATTGTGATGAGAAAAAATAGATATAATTCCAAATAGCGAAAGTATAGTTGAGGTAGTAGAAAAATCTTTATCGCCAGCAAAAGTTATAAAAGTTGAACCTTGAGAAGATGAAGAATCTGTAATTGCTTATATTCCAGCTTGAGAAAGGGCAAAAGCAGTTTGAAAAAATGGTTTAAATGTAAATTTAGCTTCAAAATTAACTTGATATAGAATTTCTATAAAAGAAGTTGAATAATTTTTGCTTTAATTTTAAGAATATTATATGATTATAAATTAAATATTTATGAAAGAACTATTAAATGATTTACATAAATCTGTTACTAATCCTAGTTCTATGAGGGATGTTTCTAGAAAAGCTATGATATCTACAACTTGAGCAATACTACACATTTTATTTTCTTGATGAGATCCTAGTTTAGATTGGACTGCAAATAAATATCTTATGAGTACTTGAATTAAAACTATTATTGATGAAGAATCAAGAAATAATATTTCTAAATTTCATGAACTATGAAAATGAATTATAATTTCAGAACATAAGAGTTTTAATTTTTCAGATTATTTACCTATATTTGCTGAACTTTGAGATAAAATATTAGAAAAATGTGTATTTTATACTTGAGATTGGAATTTAGCAATGAATCAAAGAGAATTTTCAAATTATCAATTTAGATCAGCAACATTAAAAGAAAATTCGACAAAAGAAGATAAAGATAATTTGAAAAAACAAGTACAAAAAGATATTGAAAAAGTAAAAAGAGAATGATGATATATTTTTATTATACCTTCTTGAGATGATTCTAAAGAATTATCAAATTTTAAATCTTTATTTAGAGAAATGATAAAAAATTCAGATGATGATTTATCTGTCTTAGTTAATCATATACAACATAAAACACAAGATTGAGAAAATATAAATGTTTGATATAAAGACATATGAAAAAGTATGCTAACAAAAAAGTTATGAGAATTTGAAATTTCATCTCAAATGACAAAAGCATCTCAATGGAAAGATAAAAAATGAAATGAATCCAGAGAATTTTATGAAAGTATTAGACCCACTAACTCTTAACTTAAATACCTATGAAAGTACTATTTTTACAACATGTTATAAATGTTTGAAAAGCTTGAGAAATAAAAGAAGTAAAGCCTTGATATGCTGTTAATATGTTGTTTCCAAAAAATTTAGCAGTTGAATTAACTCCAGATGCAGAAAAAAAATATATGGAAAAATTAAAAAGAGAAGATGTTCATAGAAGAGAACTAATAGAGAATAGACATAAAATAGTTGAAAATTTGAATAATAAAGTATTTGAATTTTTCTTGAAATCATGAGTAAATTGAAAAGTTTTTGGTTGAATATGAGAAAAAGATATAATAGAACAAATTAAAAAGAAAGAAAAAATAGAATTGACTAAAAAACATATAGATTTACAAGATTGACATATAAAGAAATTATGACAAACTTATGTTTATATAAAGCTTTGAAAAGATGCTATGGCAAAAATTACAGTTGATGTTAAGGCAGGATAATTATGAGAAGTATAGCAATAGACTTGTGAAACAAAAGATGTTGAATAGCACTTGAGGTTCAAAAAATAGCAATTCCTAAAAAAGTAGTTGCTAGAATAAATATAATCAAAGAATTAAAAAACTTTTTAAGAGAATATGGTGATATAACACATATTATAGTTTGACTTCCTTATGATTTGTATCAAAAAGATTTTAAGCAATTAGATAAAACTAAAAAATTTATTGAAAAGTTAAATTTAATCTTTCCAGATAAAGAAATTGTATGAGTAGATGAAAGATTTACTACTTTTTGAGCTGAAGAAGTTTTAAGAAAAATGTGAAAAAATACAAATTCTGAAAAAGATGATATATCGGCAAGTTTGATTTTAGAGAGTTATTTGAAGTAGGGAATAGTTTCAAGCATTAACTACAAAAATTATATTTTTAAAAATATTTTTTATGAAAAGAATAATAACAATTTTTTTTATAGTTTTAGCTTTGTTTTCTTGTTCTAAAAAGGAAGAAATTACTAAAAAAGAAATAGTGAATTCTTGAAGTCAGATTGTGCAATCTTGAGTAATAAATCAAACTTGAAGTTTAATTCAGAGTTGAGTTTTAGTTAATAGTTGAGTAGTTAATAAAAATAGTTGAGAATATAAAAAATCTGTTTTAGATTTGATAGAATGTGAAGTCATTGAAGAACAAAAAGATTGAAAATTAAAATTATTTTTAAATTGTATTGATCAAAAAGATAAAGAAATATTATCATTGGACATTACTGATCATAATGATTGATCTAATGTAAGTTTTAAAAACTTTAAAATGTTTGATGTATCTAATTTCTTTTTTACAATAAATTATGATGATTGAATGACAAAAAGATTAGAAACTTATCTTTATAATATGAACTTTGATAAACCTTATAAAGTAGGTTCTTATAATTTTGTTGATGATATAGTTTCTAGTAAAAGTAATTTTTGATTTACAGTTAATAAATATTTTTACCAATGTTTATTTGATTGAAAAACATATAATAGACTTGTTTAAGAATAAGAAATAAATATAATAAATCAAATTAATTTGTAAAAAAAAAGAAATGTTTGATTTAGAAAACTTAGAAAAGCAAATAAGAGATGAAAGGCAATTGAAAGCATTAATATGATTATGAAATGAAGAATTTAGATTATTAGAAGAATTGTATTGAGAAT
>Ga0172373_10003764_pt1 | contig 21842 bp, 18 predicted proteins | sample Lak10m_2_FD_114546 | JGI IMG/M metagenome (GOLD analysis project Ga0172373, IMG submission 114546) | Freshwater microbial communities from Kabuno Bay, South-Kivu, Congo - kab_092012_10m | ecosystem: Environmental > Aquatic > Freshwater > Lake | place: Democratic Republic of the Congo...
AGCAAGTTTTCTCCCCATAGTGCCTCGTTGCTGAGGACAGCTTGAGCGCGTTCGGCAGGGGACATGGGGGTCTGCCACAATTGGGCGAACCATTCCACAACCCACGCTTCATCTTGGATGGGGAGCGGTTGCTCGTTCCATGTTCCTTGATAGAAGCGGATGATTGCCGCCAGTGCCAATACCAAACGTGGGGGCAACGTGCCATACTGGGCTTGATAGGCTTGGATGCTGGGGATAAGGCGCACCCTCACTTTTGAGAGCGTGTTGAGGGCGATGCTGGCGAAGCGGTGCTTGAGGGTGGGATTATTGAAACGCTCTAAGACCGCGTTAGCAAATTCCCGCAACTCCTCTTGATTGAGGCTCAGCGAGGGGATGATCTCATCATAGACCAACGCTTGAATCCAGCGCTTGAGGGCGGGGTGATTCATTGCCTCATGCACAGTTTCAATGCCCAAGAAGCACGCTAGGGGGAGCATCGAAGTATGTAACCCGTTCAGGATGCGCACTTTGGTTTGACGATACGGTTCAACATCGGTCACAATCTGCACGCCCAAGCCCGTTCCCCGAACGGGTAGTTCATCGTGTAAACGCGCAGGGGCTTCAATCACCCAACTGTGATACCATTCCGCCATCACCAATTGGCGATCTTCTAAGCCAATGCGCTCGGTTAGGGCTTGTGCCTGTTCGGCAGTGGGTGCACCGCTGACAATGCGATCCACCAAAGTATTACAAAATAGATTTGCCTCCGTCACCCATGCCACAAACGACGGGGAAAGCTCCCATTGTGTGGCGTACTGTAAGACGATACGGCGCAACTCATCCCCGTTATTCACAATCAACTCAGTGGGGAGGATGATACACCCGCGTGCGGTGTCCCCCTCAAAGTGTTGAAAGCGTTCGTGTAGGAATTGCGTCAGCTTGGCAGGAAAGCTCGTGGCGGGGGTGTCGGCTAAATGGTCTTGAGCATCATAGCGGATGCCCGTCTCAGTGGTGTTGGAAATCAAGAAGCGTACTTCAGGTTGACGCGCCAACGCACGGTAGGATTCAAAATCGACATACGGATAGACAAAACGTTGTAGGCAATCAATTCGTTTGGTTTCGCTATGGAACACCCCGTTACGCATCCCCTCTAGGGTGACATGAAACAAACCGTCCTGTGCCTCTAGTTCAGGGTAGGTGCCGGGAGTCACTTTGACGACCACCACCCCACTAGCGAAGTCGGTTTGTTCATTGAGCATTTGGATGATCCAATCGGTAAAACCCCGCAAAAAATTACCCGCGCCAAACTGTACAATGCGCTCCGGGTAGAGTGGGGGAGTAGAAACGGTCTGGCGATTCACAAGCGGGAAGACGGTCATGATGGAGGAATCTTTCTTTGGCGATAAACATCCCTCCCATTATAATTCACGGACATGGAATGGGAAATGAACCCCACGAATGGGGTTCAAGACGAATTACTAACGGTTTAATCGTTCCAAATATCGTGGGCTTCGTTGATCTGGCGCATCTTCTCTGGATCATTGCCATCCTCTGCGCTCATGGTGGCGAAGACTTCTAACAACGCTGCAAAGCCAGAGGGTTGATAGATCATCAAAGACTTGCCACCGCTCACGGTCTTCAAACTGTGCTTGACCATCGGGGGCACGTGTAAGCAATCACCAGCGGTTGCCACAATTTCTTCTCCGTCGATGGTGAAGATCAACTCGCCATCCAAAACATAAAAGGTTTCATAGTGTTCTTTGTGATAATGGGTGCCTAATTCAAAACCGGGCTTCATGGTGTCTTCGATGTAATCAAATTGATTGTTGGTATCTGCACCACTAATTTTGACGCAGGGATTATCCATCCCCCAATGATAGGTCTTGCCTGCTCCTGCTTTGTGAACGAATCCGTTGGTCATGTGCTTCTCCTTTTGATGGCTACTTAACGCACAGTAGCATAACACACCATGACTACGTTTTGCCACCAACCTTGAACACTGCCCGCAAAATGAACGATCTGTACAAACTTGCTTGACAAGCATGAAAGGTGACATATTATAGTGAATGAACGTTCATTCACTATAGTGATTCACTATTCAAATGTCAAATGATTTTCAACAGACACTCATCACCGCGCGACGTAATTTGATCTTGGACGCAGCCATTGAGGTGATCGCTCAACACGGCTTCCAGCGCACTAGCATCAAGCAAATCGCCAAACATGCCGGGGTTGCAGATGGCACCATCTACAACTATTTCAAAAACAAAGATGAACTCTTACATGCCCTTGTCAAACGGTTGACCGAGCCAGAAGCCATCAATCTACAACAGGCACAGCAACAACAACTTGACCCACAAGTCTTTTTAGCGACTGAGGTTCAGGAACAAATGCGGCAGATGCAGTCACAATTCGACGTGTTCCGCGCCATTATTCCTGAAACGATTGTGGATGCCGCGCTTGCTCGTAGTCTATATGACGGGATTTATCAACCCGTCTTTGAGATTGCGGAAAGCTACCTAAAGCAATTGATGGATCAAGGAAAACTCCCAACGGGTGATCCGCGCGTGATGGCGCGTTTGTTGATCGCCCCCTCAATGGGCTTATTGTTGATGCGCTTGATGGGGGATGACCACATTGAAACGGCATGGGAAAGCTATCAAGAAGCCGTTCTCAAAACCCTAACTCGTACCTTCTTAGGAGACTCTGATGAAGATTAAAGTCGTCGGTTCTATTCCCCAGTTTGATCTGCTTGGAGATCATTTTGCGCAGAACAAGCCAGAAGTTTTCCGCCAATTGCGGGAGATCAGTCCCGTTGCACAAGCGCGGATGAGTAACCGCACGGTCTATGTTTTGACGCGCTATCACGATATTGAAACCGCTTTGACCAGTCTCGACATCATCAAAGATACCAATAATATCGAGACCGAAAACGGAAAAAAGCAAAGTGCCATGAGCTGGTTGCCCGCCCCTATCTTCTCCGCTGTGACACACAGCATGTTGCACAGCGATGATCCCAATCACCGTCGCTTGCGCACCCTCGTTCACAAAGCATTCACCCCGCGCATGATTGAAACCCTAGAGGGTCGGATTGAAACGCTGGCGCATCGTCTGCTGGATGACATGCTCAAGGAAGGCACCGTTGATTTGTTAGAAGCGTATGCCCTTCCTATTCCAATTCAGATGATTAGTGAGATGTTGGGTATCCCCCCACAAGACCGTTTGAAATTCTGCAAATGGTCAGAGGCAATCTTGGTGAACCCCACCCCCCTTAGAATGATGATGGGCGTTCCTGCCATGTTGGAAATGTTCAAATACATTCGCAAACTGGGGAATGAACGGATGCAAAATCCACAGGATGATTTGCTAACGAGTTTGGTGCAGGCGGAACATGAGGGCGAAAGGCTATCTGAAGAAGAGTTGTTTGCGATGGTGTTTCTGTTAATGGCAGCGGGGCATGAAACCACCGTTGGACTCATCACCAACGGAACGCATGCCCTCCTCACGCATCCTGACCAACTTGGCCAGTTGCGTCACCACCCTGACCAACTTCCCACCGCTATTGAAGAACTGTTGCGCTTTGATACGCCCTTGATGACAGGCGAATTAAACTATGCTCGCGTGCCCTATTCTGTAGAGGACGTGACGATTCCAACGGGTAGCATGATCTTCACCGCCATCCTATCCGCTAACCACGATGAAAGCGTGTTTAGTCATCCTGAACAACTAGACCTGACGCGCCAACCGAATAAACATCTGGCGTTTGGGAAAGGCATCCATTATTGCTTGGGTGCCCCTTTGGCGAGGATGGAGGCGAAGGTTGCTTTTGCAACCTTGCTAGAGCGTGCGCCTAATTTACGGCTTGCCGTCCCCAGTGCGTCCTTGCGCTACGCTAAATTACCGATCGTCAACCGCTTAACCCGTCTACCCGTCTCGGTTTCCTAGCGATGTACAAACAGGTGAACCGTAATCAACTGTTCACCTGTTCCGTAGCCTATATCTTGTGGATAACCCACACATTGGGTTCATCGTAATAGCCCATGCCGGTTTCATAATCAATCTGGACGGGCACTAGCCCTCCGTTGATGATGTATTGTCCGCTGACGGGCATTTGTAAATTCGTCCATTCCTCCCATTCGGCAATGGTGCCTTGAATGGGATAGGAGTGGTGGGCAATGTGGCTGATGACACCGCCAGCTCGCCAATGCACCCGTAGCCAGTGGTCAAATGGAGTGACACCATCTTTGAGTGTCCAGGTGATATAATCCTGCAAGGAGATTAAGGGATACAGTTTCTTCATGTTGGGGCGCACGGCAGCAACCAATAGCTTGAAGCCCAACCGTTTAGCATTGTCCTTCATGGCGTTCAACATGATTTGCGCCAACCCCTTCCCTTGCATGCCAGAAGCAACCGTCACCTCAATGGCAGTGACCGCGTTAGGAGTTTGCCCACTTTGGTGGGTTTCCGCCGCATTTTCAAGCCCCCAAGTCCACCCACCTACAGGCAGATCAGCGGTCTTGCCTTGCCAACGGATTGGCGCAGACATGGCACGCGCAATCATACGTCCGCTGTCATCAAACATCGCTAACTGAAATTCGGGAAACCAATTCAGGAAATCACCGCTACCGAGGTACTGCACTCCCGCATGGTTCTGCAGGGCAAACTCCTCCCATACCATATCCAACTCATTGATGACACCCATGATACCTGGATTTGCCGCTAAGGTTTCAATTCTGTATTCGCTCACAAGGTTAATTACCGCTTTCAATAAACTATCACTAGGCATAGTTCGTAGATTATAGCCAACATAGCCGAGAGTGTAAGGGCATTCATCACCTAATCTTCTATTGCTCATTGTCCTCAATTTTGCGTTATACTCATCAAGCAACGCTCGTGACGAGGAAGGAAATTGAGAATAATGAACGCACGCATAACATGGCAGATGATTGCGCCCCAATTAGTGGATGTAGCGATGGGGCGCACCCCCGCTGAAATGGTTATTCGCGGTGGACAGTGGGTGAACGTCTTCACCCGTGAGGTCATCCCCAACACGGATATTGCAATTTTCGGAGGACGGATCGCTTACATTGGGGAGGACGCTTCTTACTGTATTGGCGAACAAACTCACGTTGTGGATGCCAACGGACGGTATATGCTCCCTGGTTTGACGGATGCGCACATGCACGTAGAAAGTAGCATGTGTACCATCACCGAATATGTGCGAGCAGTTTTACCGCACGGCACTACCGCCATCTTTGCCGACCCTCACGAGATTGCCAACGTGTTCGGGTTGGATGGCGTGCGGATGATGGTGGAAGAAGCGCGAACCGTGCCCATCAACGTCTTCGTACAAATGCCCTCGTGTGTGCCCTCTGCGCCCGGTTTAGAAACTCCCGGCGCATCCATCACCCCCGATGATGTGAAAGAAGCAATCGAATGGGAGGGAATCATCGGGCTAGGGGAGATGATGAACTTTCCCGGTGTCTTCATGAACGATCCCAACATGCACGCAGAGATGGCGCATACAGCCCATGCAGGCAAAGTCATCGGGGGACATTACGCCAGCCCCGATCTTGGACGCGCTTTTCATTCCTATTTAGCAGCGGGAGCTGCCGACGACCACGAGAACACGCGCGAGCAAGATGCCGTTGAGCGCGTTCGGCGTGGCATGCGCCCAATGATGCGGCTCGGCTCGGCTTGGTATGATGTTGCCTCTCAAGTGACTGCCGTGACCGAAAAGGGCTTAGACCCACGCCAATTCATCTTGTGTACTGACGATGTACACGCCGCCACGTTGGTGAATGATGGGCACATGGATCGCGTTTTCCGTCATGCGGTTGAGTTGGGACTCGATCCGCTGATTGCCCTGCAGATGATGACCCTCAACACTGCCCAACATTTTGGGGTTGATCGTGAATTGGGGGCACTTGCGCCCGGTCGTTATGCAGACATCGTGTTAAGCGAGAGGCTAGATGCCCACTTTGAAGCCCAGATGGTGATCGCCAACGGGGTGATCGTGGCGGAAAACGGTCAACTGTGTATAGCCTTACCCACCTACACGCACGAACCGCGCTTCATGAACTCGGTCAACTTAGCACGACAGGTTGCCCCGTCACAGTTTAGCGTCTCCTCCTCGCACTCCGACGGCACAAGCGTCACCGCGCATGTGATCGGCGTGATCGAAAACCAAGCTCCCACCGCCCACCTGACCCACACCCTGACCGTGCAAGGGGGGGAAGTCCTCCCTGATTTAACGCACGATGTCATTCGGATTGCGTTAGTAGAACGCCATCGTGCGACGGGGGGCATTGTGAACGGCTTCGTGAGTGGGTTCCAATTCAATCGCCCGTGTGCTGTCGCCTCCACCGTGGCGCATGATAGCCATCACTTATTGGTGGTGGGCACAGATAACGACGATATGGCACGCGCCGTTAATCTTCTGGCGGATGTTGGCGGTGGGGTGGTTGTGGTGAGTGGCGGGGACGTATTGGCTTTGGTGGAATTGCCCATCGGCGGTTTGATGTCCAACGAACGGGCGGAAGTTGTTGCCCAGAAATCTGCCCAGATGGTGAACGCCATGCGCGAGTGTGGATGCACTCTCAACAATGCCTATATGCAGTTGAGCCTGTTGGCGTTGGTGGTCATTCCCGCCCTGCGCATCAGCGATCTGGGGTTGGTTGATGTGAGCAAGTTCCAATTCATCGACTTGATTGACGCGCAATGAGCGTGCGCTTAGGTGGGGTGGTGGAGATGCGCCATCACCTTGCCTAGACTAAATCCCGATTGTTTCAGTGGGTAACGTAAGTCGCTCAAAACGGATTGCGGATTAAACTTGAAACTATCATCAACGATGGTTAATTCTAACCGATCTGGCATAAATGCGAAACGAATTTAGGCATGTTCCGCATGGTCATGTTTTACAATGTTGTTGAGATAACTTATTTACTGACTAACGAATCAATTATATCGGCAAGCCCTTTTATCGTTGCAAATCGACGATCTTGAAAATGGCTAGGAGTCAATTGAATTGAAAAATCAACCTCTATTGCGGTGATGAATTCGATGATGCCAAATGAATCAATGAGACCTAATTCAAAATAGCTTTCCTCAAGATGATTCATCAAATCGACTTCTAAGTTAGGAGTGTGTTCATTGAACCAATTAATGATCCATATAATTGTATTCTCTGTCATTCAGTTTCCTTCAAACTTGTTCAATAGCCATGTGATAGTCGCCTCTAAATAATGTTGCTGTGTTAAGGCATACGTGTCAAGATGTGTGTGGCGTTCAGGATAAGTTAGAACTCTTGTGATTTTGATGACCGGTGTGGCTTCATTGAAATTAGAATGCGCTATGCTCTTTTTTGTTTGGTCATTAACAAACATCTCGCCAACTTCATTCATTGCAGTGCCATGTAGGACGGTGTGTAATGTGCCATGATGACCTACCTCATCAAGTAGAATAACTAAATCAGCTGTAGTACATTCAATGCCCCAAAATGCCATCGGAGACACTACCCACATGATGTTATATGGTGATTGTTCAAGTTTGTGCATCACTTCACGCATGACCATCACGCCTGATAATCCAAAATTGGCTTGTCCTGATGACCCTAAATGCGTGTAAACGACAATTGTTTTGTGTGCACCAAAATCTTTATACCAATATCCAATGCGTAATTCATGAAAAGTAAAGCGCGTTAGTATATTGACATGATATTCAGCTTCGTTCAAACAAGCTATTTGTTCTTCTGATGCACTTAGACCCCAATCTGTTATACCAAATCTTTCAACAGATGGAATTGCAGTAGGGTGGGTGTGAATATGCTGGAGCAATTCTGTACGTGATATTCGCTTATTCACTGGGCGAGAATGTCCCATAACCTGTAACGGATGATAAGAATGAGATAAAACTTCTTGACCATCCAGCGTACTGACTTTTGCCGAGATTAGCTCCCATTTTTCAGGGACATATAAATCCTTGAATAACGTTCCTGTTGGAAAGGTTTTCACATCCAAACCAAGAGTATTGATGATGAGATCATAACCATCTGTCATCGTTCCTCGCTCAATATGACTTAACACTTGCAACTGCTCCAGCATATTCTTGTCAGCTAGTTCGATCTTTTCAGATGTAATTTGAGAGAGAATTGGAGATATTTTCCTTGTATGCGCGGTAGTCAAGAACCAGGGTTCACGGGTCAAAGTATCAGCGATATACCTATATTTAGCTTGGGCACGAATCCCTTTAATTTCACCGCGACCTACCCTGGCAAGTTTAACTACTCCATCTCGCATGGCTATTTCATCCAAATATTCAAAGGAGGCATCTGTATCAGGATTAGTCATGTCACGGCAATAGAATATTGCCCGTTCTGGGCGTGATACACCACCACCGATAATATTGCCAGTGAAAGGTTTTTCATAACGATAAGGAACATTTAGACATCGCTCGATATAGTGGATATAAGTTGAACCGGTGTCAAAATTAAAGTTGGCAATCAGTCCGTCTACTTTGTAGAAACGCTCCCAAAAGCTATCTTCACCAAAGCAATTCATTGGTACATTATGAACCATTTCTCTGGCGCGATGCCCAACAGCTACTACTGAGAATAGTGGGTCTTGTGAGCGCATACCATCTGGATGATGACGAACCCATTCGGCAAAAATGCCCATTGTGCTGGGTGTATGTTGAATGTCGAAATCTTGCCCCCGTGCAAAGCTATAGGTGAAAGCTGGAACAACCAACGTTCCAGTATCACCTATAACATCAAAGACAGCATCGAATATTGTTTGACATGCAATATTCGATGATTTTCCTTCCGCAGGATACCCAAAATACCCAATGTTACTATGGCTAAAGAGGATGTCACCTGTTTTTGCCCCTACAGACCTTAATGCTTCTGCAAAATCTGCTCGATTATAGTTATAGTCTCTCATTAGATACTATGAACCATATTCGATGGCAACACAACGTACAGGTGCTCCATCTCCTTCTTGGATTTTTAGGGGCATTACAATTAGCTCAACCTCTTCTGCCGTAATACTCGATAAATTACATAAGTATTCAACAAGAATCATACCGGCATTGAGGGTGATTTTATGGACAGGGGAATCATTTGGTGTGCCACGTCCGTTTTTAGGATTGTCAGGCATGGGGCTATCCATTGCGAGTAACTTAACACCTCGATCAACCAACCATTGTGCCGCGTCTTCAGAAATAAAAGGATGATCTGAATAGTAACGTAGCGTTCCCCAGTGTTTATCCCAATCAAAACGAAGTATCAATCGTTCGCATGGTCTATCACCTATGCGAGAGGATAAGTCATCAATACCTAACTCAGTAAATGGCAGGATATGACTGAAGTCTAATACACGAGCTTGACCAATTAAGGTGTCAAGTGACAGATTCTCAACGGTGTTCCCCTTAGGAACGAAGTGCCGTGGTGCATCACAATGTGTTCCTGTATGTGTACCGAGTGTAATCTTACGAGTCTCACGGTTTTCAATGCCATGTCTTCCTAGAATGGTTATTTCAACTGGAGGGTGCCAATGGACAGGAAAGGTTGTCATGCCTTCAGAAATAGAGTAGGTTAAATCAATGATTTTGCGTTGCTTCATTTGAATGTAATCACTTCTATAAGCTCGTTGGTAGGTGAACGAAAAAATACAACACGTAGCTTATGGTTATTAACAACTAGGCTAAATACCTCAGAAACCTGCTGGGCGTTATTCGTTTGAAGATGTTTGATGTCTTGTTCAATACGATCGGTGATAAAGGAAATACAAGTTACACCGGGCGAATCAAGTAGAGAATGATGTGAAGTAGGTGATTCGATAAGAGTTAGGTGCAGTGACCATGTAGGTATAACGGATTGAAAAGCTAGTGTGACGCAATTATTGACAATGTTTTGAACCGTAAAGTGAAGAGCTTTTGTCCAAAACTCAACAGTTTGTAACAAATCAGATGTATGTAAGATCATAGAACGGAAACCAGATTTGTTTCTGTTACCATGATACCAGACTGTACCATAACCGCTTGTGAGAGTTTGTGCGTCCTGCCAATCGTCTATAGTCATTTTAGCTTGGTCAGTTGTTTGAGGGATGGTTAACGTATCAATCAATATAGCGTAAGGACTTGTTCCTGTGGTTAAAGACTGTCCATGTTCAACTAATTCAATAGCCAATCCATAATCGCCCTGTACCAAAGCAATGCCATGCTGTGGTTCAAAGGCTTCAAGAATGCTTTTTTTTGAGATATGTGTTTCTATTTCACGCTCAACAAAACGAGTCTTAAAACCTAGTAATTGCCATTCTTCGAGGGCTTTATCAAGGTCATAGACTGTTAAGACAACGTGGTCGATACCAAGAATCATCAGATTATGTGTGTGCCCTTAGCCATTCTTTTATATCTCCCTTTTTTATTTTTCCTGTTGATGAGCGGGGTAATTCATGAATGTGCCGATAGAGAGTGGGGCGAGCGTAACTCTCAAGCTGTTCGTTTGCGATAATCCGTAGATCAGATTCCACTTGTTCAGTGGTATAACCCGGTGCGAGTTCGTAAACTACTGCAACGGTTTCTCCGTATACATCATGGGGTGAACCAACTACCGCCATTGCCACTACTCCATCATATCTACCAAGAACATCTTCTATCCAAGATGGACTGATATTGACACCTCCATGAATAATCAAGTCTTTTTTTCGTCCCGTGATAAAGAGATTTCCTGTCTCATCTAACCTAGCCAAGTCGCCTGTTTCATAACATGGGCTAATGGTAGTGTAATCAGGTTGATGGGTATCACGATCCAAGTAACCTTGCATGTGATAATCTCCACAAATGTAAAGCTCATCATCAGATCCAAACTGGAGTCTAATCCCCCGTAATGGTTGCCCTACACTACCCGCTAGAGGAGCATGAATCGGATGTTGAACTGTAGTGATGAGTGTTTCAGATAAACCAAAACTCTCCATCACCGTGACACCATAGCGTGTTTCAAAATCTAATCGCAAAGTAGGTGGTAAGGGAGCAGTGCCCACAAATAAATATTTAAGATTATCTGAAGTATAATTTCTGGCAAAGGGATGACGGTCAATTTTTAGAACTGTCGCCAGCATAGTAGGTACTAACCAAAGTGTATTAACATTATAATCTATAATTGGTTGCCAAAAATTTAGAGCCATCAGTGGGCTAAAGCCATTCGTTATGACCAGAATTCCGCCACTCATAAGTGGAGAAAGTATCATATTCAAGAAGCCCGCCATATAAGACATAGGCAATACATGATAAAAAACACAAGTCTCGTTTAGCCCCACAAATTCATTAAATGCAAACGCATTGCCTAATAATGATCCCACAGTGTGGACGACACCTTTGGGCATCCCAGTTGTCCCTGATGTGAATGTGATACTCAATGGTACAGTATAATCCGTATCAAAGCCTTTTGTGTTCACATCATACAAATCATCCATAATGAGATTATCTATTGACCAAAACGGTATCTTTGGTGGAAATAAATCTTTAAGACTTAATGTAGCATTCTCGCAAATTAAAAAGTCTGGATTACTCAGTTCAACTAAAGCAATAATTGTGGGGTCAGATTGAGCTGGGTTGATAGGTACTGCTACAAAACGGTAGATTAAACACATTAGGTAGAGAATAGGATATTCAACTCGATTATTGCATAGTATCGCTATACGGTTTCCTGAACAGGCACCATTGTCAATGAGACGTTTGCCCATGTAATGAGCCATATTATAGACAGTAGCGTAAGTGAAGTTTCGTCCATCAATAGAATCAATCAAACAAGTTATTGAAGATTGTTGACGAAAAACATCGTTTAGGTGTTGAATGGCATTCACAGTTTGTCAACTTTCTATGATGGGCGCGGTGTAAATTCGATTAAATGCCACTGAGGAAAATTTTTTGCAAAGTGGTAAGCTCGTGGATTCACATCAACAAACGATTGATCTGGTAATATATCTTGTATGTTGGATAACAAGAAATCATGCTCAATTACTGATCGAATCAATTGCTCTAAAGTGGGTGCGACACTATACCAATAATCAGTGTATTCCGTAATGATAGTGAATGGTTGGTCAACAGTACCCAACCATGGCTTGAGCCAGAATGTGGCATGTGGTTCTACGCTGATGAAGATACCATTCGGTTTCAAAACTCGCTTGATGTCCCTCATTAAAACTTCGAGAGTTGATGAGAAATTAGGAGCAGGTGGGACGAAATAAAATAGCAAAGCATCGCTCATGAAAACCACATCATAAGTATGATCTGGGATGCTATCCATTCCTCCGAATATACCGATTGCCATCTGATAGAAACTTGTATTGTGAGGGGCATCCGCTTGGGCACGTTCGATATGGTCTGAATCTGGATCAATACCAACTACATGTTTTGCATACTGTGCCATCATACAACTGTAGTATCCCGTTCCACATCCTAGATCGAGAACAGTATCATCTGAGGCGAGTTTATGGGGAAAGTAGTTTTTGAGGAACTCATCTTGTACCGCACCGTACAAGTTTGGGAGAATCTGCTTAAGGTCTGCCGTAAATTTTTGATTGATCCACCATAACTTTGGATCTTCACGCCGATTTAGAAGCAACTCTGTGCCAAGTTGTTGGTGGTAGTTCCCAAGATGTGCAAAGTCAAGGATACCTGTTTTGGTGGCAAACTGTGCCCTATAAGCAACCTCGTCATCAATAATGAATTGATAACGTATGAGGTATTCTAGCAATTCTGCATACGATACTATATTGGGCACTCCCCAATCATCACGGTTGAATCGTGAGGGATCTTCTAAAGCACCAGCGTAATTTGAAAACCAGTAAAAATCCCAGATAGCGAACTGTTGCTCATGATATAGCCTATCATCTACCTGTGATTGCAACTGGTTCAATACAGCAAAGGTGTGATGTGTTACACCTAGAGTTGTACGAGTTCTTACATTCATCAATACCCATTGGTTGAAGTTGTGAGGGAAGACGATCAGATCAGGTGTTATTTTGTGTTTTGGTGAAATCATTACTATCCTCAACCGTGTGCTGAAAATGCATTCATCATAGTTTGCTTTTTTATTAAATGCAATTGCCTATGGATAAATTCTTGTGGTGGGAATAGCGTGCATTCGACCCCCAAGAGGCTTCTGAAGTGTGTAAGCCACGTTGTGTATGCATTTTTATCTTGGATTATAAGGATACTTATGATATTTTCGAGAAATTGTTTGATTCAACACTTTGGAGCAATGCGATATGCAGATAATGGATGTAACTCTCAGGGATGGAAGTTATGCGATCAACTTCGGCTTCACTGCCACCGACACAGAAGTTATTGGCAAAGCACTAGATGATCTTGGCTTTACCTTAATTGAGGTTGGTCATGGTATTGGACTAGGGGCAACTCGTCATCCCGAAATGCCATCTGCAATCGCAAGTGACGAAGAATACCTCAAAGCTGCCTCGCAGGGAATTCAAAGAGCGAAATTTGGTGTTTTTTGTATACCTGGTATTGCTAATCTCAACGATATTGATATGGCAATTGAATATGGTTTAGGGTTTATCCGCATTGGAACGAATGTAACAGAAATTGAAGAAGCTGAGCCTTTCATCAAACATGCTCGTGAACGTGGCATTTATGTGATGGCTAACTTTATGAAGTCCTATGTTTTAGAGCCAAAAGCATTTGCATTAAAAGCTAAACAAGCTGTTGATTATGGGGCTGAGGTTGTGTACTTGGTAGATTCTGCAGGGGGTATGCTACCTAACAATATTGCCGATTACTTTAAAGCCGTCAAGGACATCACAGATGCGGAGGTTGGCTTTCATGGACATGATAACCTCGGTTTGGCGATGGCAAACTCCCTTGTCGCGCTTGAGGAGGGTGCATCAATTATTGACACATCATTACAGGGATTGGGACGAAGTGCTGGTAACACCGTCACTGAAATGTTTGTGTCTGCTTTGTCGCGTTTAGGCAAGACCCAACTTGACCCCATCAGTGTTATGGATGTGGGCGAAACTTTTGTGAAACCTTTGGTCAATCGACAGGGGCATTCTTCAGTAGATATTGTAACTGGTTTGGCGCAATTTCACTCTAGTTACATGAAGACGATTCAAGAGTATGCGAGCAAATACCGTGTTGATCCACGTCGCTTAATCATGGCTGTTTGTGAACATGATAAGGTGAATGCTCCTAAAGAATTGGTAGAGCAAATGGCAAAACAGATTCAAACAAGTGAGGGGGTCTATGTAGCAAAATACGGACTACATCGCTACTTTGGAAATGAGCAAAATCAATGACACACCATAGGTTGTTGGACTTGGATCAGCTTCATTCTATGGGAACAAATATGTATGAATTAGCGAAACGGTTGTTTCCAATAGCACGCAGTATAACAGGTGATGGAGTTCGAGAGACGCTGAATATTTTGAAAGAGTATCTCCCTAACCTTCAGATCTATGAGCAACCTTCGGGTAGCCGTTGTTTTGATTGGACAGTTCCGCCTGAATGGAAAATCCGTGATGCGTATATTATGGATGAACTCGGCAATAAAATTGTGGATTGGCAGGAGAATAACCTACACATCATAAATTATTCTGAGCCAGTGGACAAAAAACTTTCCTTGACGGAATTGCAAGAACACCTGCACAGTATTCCATCAATGCCTGATGCCATCCCCTATGTCACTAGCTACTATAGCCGTACATGGGGTTTTTGTATTACGCATGAGCAACGTGAACGTCTGACGGAGCAAATCTATCACATTGTGATTGATAGCGAGTTTATGGAGAATGGATCATTAACCTATGCAGACCTTATTTTACCGGGTGAAGTATACCAAGAAGTTCTTATATCTTCATATATTTGTCACCCGTCTATGGCTAACAATGAATTGTCAGGACCAATTGTCGCTATCTTCTTGATGTTATATCTTCAACAACAGAGAAACTACTATACTTACAGGCTTGTTCTAACTCCAGAGACGATCGGCTCAATTGTGTATCTGAGCCATCATAAAACATATCTTCAAGAGCATGTTGTCGCAGGCTATATGTTAAGTTGCTTAGGCGACGATCGGGGCTATTCGTTCATTTCTTCGCGCTACGCAAACAACCATGCAGATCGAATTACACGTACCATTATGACACAACAACACCCAGAATTTACTGAGTATTCATGGTTATATCGAGGTAGCGATGAACGGCAATATGGGAGTCCCAATATTGATTTGCCTGTGGTAGCAATTTGCCGTTCACCGTTTGGCACGTATCCAGAATACCACACTTCTCACGATAACCTCAACATGATCAGTGCTAAGGGGTTACAAGAAAGCCTTGACCTGATGATTCAAATCGTACATCTAACTGAATACAATCATTATTATCGAACAACCACACACGGTGAACCGCAACTTGGGAAGTATGGTCTTTATCCTAAACAGACTGACTTTAATGGATATTTAGAGAAACAAGTGGAAGTTACTATAGATTTGATATCTTATGCAGATGGAACTACAGACTTGATTCGGTTGAGCGATTTAGTGGGTGTGCCCGTGCATAATCTTTATCCTCTAATCGATCGCCTTGTGAAACTAGGGCTACTTGAACGGCAACCGTATCGAAAGACTACAAGACAACCTCAATAACATGAAACCTTAGTCTAGAATCCATCGCACCCGCCCGCAACATCTCTTGATCGATCTCATAGCTTCCGCGCCCAGTGAGCAGAATGATGGGCACGTTGAAGTGGTGAAGTGCCGCTTGCTTTAGAATGGTGAGTCCGGTATCATCTCCTAAATCGTAGTCCAGCAGGCAAACATCATACTGCCCATGAGCGAGTTGATCTAACCCATGCTGGTAAGACGAAGCCCAAGTGATGATGTAGTGTGTATGAGCGATGCTGTGCAAAAAATCCTGCACCGTCACAAGATTGTCGTACTCATCATCAATCAATAGGATGTGAATGCTTGGAGTGTGGGGAATTTCTTGCATCTTCAGGACTCATCACCTTCGCTACCAATATCATTATTGTAAATCAAACTAACTATTCATGCGACCCTACCAACCTAAAATAGCCCTCATTGTAGATAATCCCTTGCGTGATTTACCCGGTCTTGTATTGCTGGCATCGGAACTTCTTCGCCGTGATTTCAACCCTTTACTTGTTCCTATATCAACTCCTAGAGAATTGTGGGCGTTGGCTCCAGATGCAATCGTTTTCACCTATGCACGGAATACCAATGCTGAGATCATCAGGGTGGCGTACCAACATAGAATCCATGTTATGATCTTGGAGACAGAGGGTGGTGTCTTCTTAGGAGGTATCGAAACACGATACGGTCTACTAAATATCCGTGCCGAAATCCGAGAATGTATTTCTTTGATTTGCGCATGGGGACAACAATATGCCGATTTCATTATCGAAAAAGGGTTATATCCTAAAGAAAAAGTAGTTATTACGGGGCATCCACGCTTTGATTTTTATCACCCCTCATTACGTCATATTATCGAAAAATTAGAAATTGACCATCAAGAAACCACGCTGACAGGGAAAAAGATCATCCTGATAGCGACAAACTTCACTTATGTCAATCCACGCTATACCACCCCAGATCGTGAAAGGCAAGCATTACTCGATTTCAACTTTGCTCCTGATTACGTTGATGCCATGATACAAGCGCAAGATGTGGCGTGGGATGGTTTCTTAGAATTGATCCCAAATATTTCCGCGTGTTTTCCTGATGAGGTGGTGATCGTTCGCCCCCATCCTTTTGAGAACCCTAAGATTTATAAAGATACATTTCAAGGATATTCAAACATCGCAGTTATCCAAACGGGTAGCATTGCTTATTGGTTGAATCGCAGTAACGCGCTTATTCATTGGCGTTCTTCTACGGGAATAGAAGCATCTCTCATGGGGATACCATCTTTCATCCCAAACTGGTTGCCCAGTGTGGAAGAGAATACGCTGAGTTCGGTAAGTTTACTGTGTGAAAATATGGATGACCTACTGGATAAAATCAGAATAGCGTTAGATCAAGCCACCCCGACCAGTAGTGAAGCATTACAAGAGAACACCTTTCTGTATAACGCCTTCTATCTGATAGATGGGCAAGCACATCAGCGTGTAGCTCAGGCTATTGAAGATGTGGTGGAGCATCCATCACAATCAAGTGTTCTGCCTGCTTTACGCAAAGTGGCTTATGACAGTGGGGGAAAGTCTGATTATGCCAAGTGGATGGATTGGGGGCGTTCTTTCCTAAGGTTGCCCATAAACTTCACCCGCCATATGTTATTTAATCAAGAACCTATCTCCAGCAAGTCCGCAAAACTTTTTAGCAGGGATGATGTGGATAGAATAGCAACCCCTATCACGACTGGCTCAATCATTGTTGCCCCGCCTCACTATCAATATCCTATCCTGCATGGGAAAAGCACCGGCTTTAAGAGAAATACTTAGCTACTTAACAAGAATATTTACAAGATCAAATTTATCATCCATAACAAACATCTCCGCGAGATGTTTGTTATTCTTATCAATTAACCAAGCGGAATCCTGCGAGATTTTATTGATTATGGTATAAAGTTCACCAATATCACTAATTGTGCCTCCAAATCCCATACATAGTTTTCGCACTAAATATTGTTTATCTTGTTCTATATTTTGTGGGAGTAAAATAGTAACAAACTTTGACTGAGAAGCCGCTAAATATGCTGTAATAGTACCACCAACAACAAGCGATAAATCAACGAAAGGAATCAGGGCGTAAATTGAATCGTCGAATATATAGCACCCTAAGTCAAAATCCTTATGAATTTTCTTTAACAGTCTAATATCCCCACGTGGGTGTTGTTTAACAACAATAGTAGGTTTGTCGAATTCTTGTTTATCTTTAAATGTTTCTAATATTTGCTTAATTACTTCGACATATGTTTGAGGGGTAAAGTTTGGTCCATCATCTAGTGATTCTGGTTTAGCACGTTTCACAAATTTAGAATGATCGTAAGGATTGACTATCTTACGTATTAGAACAACAATCATAGACTTATTTTTAAGGTTTAAGCGGAATCTTCGATTAAATGAGGTCTCAATGATTTTAGAATTACTGAATAACCAGTTGTGCCATTCGATCTCAAAACCCGGAAAACGTACAAATTTTATCTGTGAGTTATCAGTTTTACTTACATCTACTCCATCGAGCGATTTCGTAAAAACTAACGTATCAATATAAAATGGTAGTTTATTGTCCTTGAATACATCCTTTATACTTCTTTGGATAAGAGCATGTGGTATTTGGAAAACTTTTGTAGACTGGCGTTCCATAAATTTGCGTATTTCTTTATGTCCATCTAGTAGTTCCATTGGTTGTGCAGCTAACAATAGTAAATCTGATGTTGCTAGGTATTTAATTAGATCATCAGTAACTACTTGCCCATATAATTTTTTCTCGATCCAAAATAAAAGTTTTTCTCCAATTGGTAAAATATCTTTCGGATGTTTAGCAGAAATGTAGCGGATCAAACCTCTAAAAAGTCGATACTTGCTTTTCAGATAATCACTATAATCCTGAACCTCACAGTTTAACTTTTTCAACATTTGTAAATGAAATTGATTTTCACGAAGTATAGATTTATAATTTAATTTGCCAAATATAACAGTAATCCTTGCATCAGGATAAACTTGTCTCAATTTCCAAATTATCGGCAACGCTACATCAAGTTCGCTCATTGAGACCCATGACATATAAACAATGTGTTTCATTGATTTATCCTTTCTTGAGGAAGACTGTTTTTCCACCTATTAAAGGTATAGTATAAGCATATGGATTTTGGCTTATAACACGCACTTTCAAATTACGAAAACCATCAACCTTTTCAAGTGCTCTAATCGTAATTTGTACGTTATGCCTGCTAAAATGCTTTGGGGATATCTTAGTCCTCTTTTTTCTTAAATCTAATCTAGTAAGATTTGTGGGTAGATTTAACCTTTTTCGAATCCTGTTCATAACCTGCCCATAAGATACACCTGATGATGTCAGGTCAATATTATAAAGATCAAATCTATGTGTAACTATTATATTTTTATTGGAGGAAGGATGGGAAGATTCTATAAAATCAGCGACTTTCGTAGTCGACAATGAATCGTCAAATAAGATCTCTTCAGATATGCTTCCTTCTGTAATATGATGATATGTTCCGTTAAGTATTTCTTGAACAGTATGTAACAGCATATCCTCTGAAACAACATTGTCGCTTATTTTCGCTACAGTTCGTTCTGAAATAGAATATTCTTTTTTCTCTAACCATTGTGGACGCAACACCGGTATGCCAAGCATTCGCGCTTCAAAAGCAGTAGTAGACTGCCAGTGTAGCAGACAACAAGAATGTGTAAGGTATTCAGTTATGGAACCGCTTGTTTCCAAGAATAAATTAGATATGTTCGCAAATTTATCGGCGTATAAACTGGAATTTTCGAATGGATGCGGACGATAAATCACTGTGATATTTGGGAATGTAACGGCAATTTTTTTTGCTAACTCTATAAAACTATGCAATATTGAAAAGTCATGTTCTTGGTAGCTAAATAATTCTGATAAAGTCATTGCCAAACCGGTCGCTATATTCTTATAAACCTCTTCCTGTGGTGTAGAATATTTTGGATTAGATAGAGCGAAACCACCTGCTATCAGGAGTATGGGCTTTTTATATTTTTCAATCACATGTTGACTATAGTTTAATCTATAGTCGAGAAATCGTTTATGATAATAATCAAAACGGGGAGATCCAGTTACTACAACATTATGCTTATTGAATAACTTGTTTGATATAACAATGTTAGCATATTTCTCGTTCCAGCTACATACGAAGATGTTGAGTCGTACATCTAAATCGATAAGCTTCAATGAGTTTGTTAAAGAGGAGACATAGTCGAATTTTGCGTTGGCGATAGCTTCAGAATCAAGGAGAAAAGTTTTTGTGCCCTGATTTTGCCAATACCTAATAATTTCTTCGTTTTTCTTATATAGATAGCTAAAAACTATCGCGTCAGGACAAATCCACTTTAACTCATTAATCCAACTGGTGCTCACCAAGGCGACGTAGTGTCCACGTCTAACTAACTCCACCCCAAGTAAAACGAGACCATTTAAGTCTCTAGTCGGTTCATTTACAATCAATGCGATATTCATAAATTCCACCTTATGTGATATTTGCTAATTAGACTGCTCAAGTAAATACGGGGACAGTTGTTCCATTATAAGTTCAATCGCCCCATCAGGATAGAACTTTCGCATGTGTTTCACATCATTTGCAATGCGCTGAGACGTATGCAATTCCTGCATTAATGCTCGACACGCAGTTGGTAACTCGGCAACGTCGCTTACTACACGCTGAACATTATATTCCATTTCGTTGAAGAGTTCTAAGTGATCTGCATATTTAGCTTTAACCATATGAATACACGGTAGACCATAAATTAAAGCATAGTAGGCTCCGGTTGACTGCATGGTGATGGCAAAATCAACTGAAGGTAAAACCGCGAAAAGTGAATCAGCAACTACTATTGCGTTCCTAAATCCCATTTCAGCCAAAAAGCCCATGAGCTTCACGATATTCTGTTTAGGGTGTGGCTTAACCAAAATCTCTACATCGTACAGATTATGAATTTCTTCCTGCAGAATTTTCAGAATACATATAAACTCGTGATTTGTATATTTTTCTCTTCTCTTATCTACAATATCTACAATATCTCTGGTTAGAAACATGCAGCGTAAAGACCTGTTTTTGGGGGGAATTATCTGCAAGAATCTGCTATGGTTACTTGTCAGATTCTCCATGTAACGAAACCAATGAGAGTCGAAACCCGGAAAACCTACATAAGTTAATTGTTCAAGTTCAATACTTTTTTCTAATTTTAGCCCCATATCCGACAGTGAAATTTGTCTGGATTCATAAAACCCTAAAGAGTGTTCTCCATGAATTTTATGCCCATATACTCCTACCCCATTGGGGGTTTCGAACCAATATTGATAAGGATTCGTTCGTAGCATCACACGCCCCTGCATGTCACTTGGTTTCTCATGAGCAAGTGTAATGGGTCCGTGTTGCACTAGCATAATCTTTTTATGATGCTTGATGATCAAATCCATCAATGGTTTTGGGAGTAAATTCCACCACTGATGATTGATGAAGAGCAAATCTGCTGAGATTACGGATACTGCATTGGCATAGTTGACCTTATTCTGCAAAAATTTTGTAACGCAACCTATGACAAAATCAATCACTCGGTTATCGCTTTGTCCATCAACTGGGGCACGCTTGGTGAGTTGACGAAGCAGATTGCGGAAGGGACGTAACCAATTTGGTAGAAAGTCGATGAAGTCCAGCAATTCAATATTATGATGTTCGCAAAAGCGCACATAAAAGACACCATCACGGATGAGATGATGCTTGTTGATCTCGGCGATCAATAAAGTCATCTTTGCATTGGGGTATGTTTCTCGTATCTTCCACAGGACGGGTAACATCAAATCAAGCCCTCCTGTTTTTTTCCACACGATGTAAGTTATTGTAGGGAAGATTTCATTTCTATATTTATTCAAGATAGTCCTTGATTTGATCCATAATTAATTCTATTGCGCCATCAGGATAGAACTTTCGCATGTGTTCCACATCATTTGCAATGGGCTGAGATGTGTGCAATTCCTGCATCAATGTTCGGCATGTGTTGGGTAAGTCATCCAGATCTGTGACAACACGCTGTAGGTTGTATTCCATTTCGTTGAATAGATAATCTCGTTGTCCATATTCTCCTTTCGCAAGATGGATACATGGTAAGCCATAAGTTAA
>Ga0172373_10003765_pt1 | contig 21842 bp, 19 predicted proteins | sample Lak10m_2_FD_114546 | JGI IMG/M metagenome (GOLD analysis project Ga0172373, IMG submission 114546) | Freshwater microbial communities from Kabuno Bay, South-Kivu, Congo - kab_092012_10m | ecosystem: Environmental > Aquatic > Freshwater > Lake | place: Democratic Republic of the Congo...
ATACTCTAACTGGTCATAATGGAGATGAGTATCCAAAATTACCTAAAGTTGATTCTGAAACATCAGTTATTATAAAAAGTGATGTATTAGGAAATGCTATTAATAAAACCATTTTTGCAACAGGTAATGATGACTTAAGACCTGTCATGAGCGGTGTTTTTTGTCAGTTTAATGAAGAGAACTCAATATTTGTTGCTACTGATGCACATAAGTTAGTAAGATATACGCGTGCTGACGCTAAAGCAGGTGCTTCAGCATCATTCATTATGCCAAAAAAACCTTTAAATGTTTTAAAAAATTTATTGGCAGGTATTGATGATGCAGTGAAAGTCGAATTTAACAAAACGAACGCTTATTTTAGTTTTCGTAATATTAATTTGGTATGCCGTTTAATTGATGGTAAATACCCTAATTATGAAGCGGTTATTCCTAAACAAAATCCTAATAAGTTAACAGTAGACAGAACCTCTTTTTTAGGTGCTATTCGTAGAATTAGTGTTTTTGCTAACAAAGCTACTCATCAAATTCGATTAAAAATTACAGGTAGCCAACTAATTATTTCGGCAGAAGATTTGGATTTTGCAAATGAAGGACACGAAACATTAGTATGTACTTATGTAGGGGAAGATATGGAAATTGGATTTAATTCGAAGTTTGTATTAGAGATGTTAACTAATTTAGATAGTGATGAAATTACAATAGAAATGAGTGCTCCAAATCGCGCAGGTATTATAGTTCCAACACAAAAAGCAAATCCTGCAGAAGATGTATTGATGTTGGTGATGCCTGTTATGTTGAATAATTAATTTTTACAATACAATAATAGCTAATTTTTTTAGGGTTGTCTTTTTTAAGACAGCCCTAAAAAATAAAAGTAAACTGGTGTAAAAAAATAGTCCCGAACAAACATCTTGTTACTAAAGGCCATCTCTATAAAATTGATATAATCCGGTTTTTAAACCCACATAAATATAAGGAGACTGCAAGTTGTATTTTTGGTCATCTTTCATACTCCTATGCAAGTAACCACATTCAAATCTTAAATTTATTTTTGGTAAAATAAAATAGGTAAACCGCAAATCACCTTGCCATATTTTAGTTTTATTACCTTGTGTTGTTTTGTGCCCATATTCAAATGGTCGCGTGGTATAACTTAAAAATATATTTTGACCTAAATTAGAAGCGGCAGTGTCTTTCCCTATTACAGCATACATTATTTGTAAACTAACCGACCAACGTTTTTTATGGTAATTTGCAAAACCCAAATACTCTTTAAAATTAGCACCAAATGGGTGCGCTAAAGGCTGTGCATAATGAGCATAGTTTTGTTGTACACTTCCATGTGTATAGGTATAGGGCCTAACCTCATTATATTCTGCTTGTATAACAAGTCCTTTTACATGAAATGCTTCGAATTTTTTTACTCCAAATTGCCATCCTTGTTTGTTGGCCCACCAACCATTTCGTGCTTTAATTTCTTTCAGAAAAAATTCATCGGCAACCACCTGTGCGTATAATTGGTAACGCTTAAATATTTTACCGGTAATAGTTATACCCAACATTGAATTATCAGGCGAACCAACCGCATATTCCTGAGGACGATAAAACACCACCGGATTCAAATAATTCACATCAAATGTTCGCGAACGATTGACATCAGTGCCTTGCCAAACCACGTTTTCGAATAAACCAATATTTAATTCTTTCAGAATATTTACACTCAAAAAATGAAATGTTCCATATTTATTTTGCAAACTTCTTTGAGAACCATCATAAAGCGAAAAATCTTGCATCCAAGCATACCAAACATTATATTGAATGCGCCAAACATTCGTTTGTATTCCAAAGTATGGATAGTTATTTGCAACATCCGATAATAATAATGAGCGGTAACCATCGCCAATAAAACGTTTGTCTTTACCCAGTTGAAAATTAAAAAATTTGTTTGGACTGTAGGATAAGTAGCCTGATAGATTTGAAAAATCATAACTACCGGCTTTGTTTCGGTACGCACGACCTAAGCCCGGAATAACTCTGGTTGTTCTAATAACCGTATCTATATATTTAGGATAACTAACTCTTCCTCCAACGGCAGTAAGAGCGAAAGTTAATCTAGGATTGACATTTAATTTCACATGTGCGCCACCAAATGTTTCAGACACCATTCGAGATGAGGCTCCATCGAAGCCAGTTTGCAAGTGAGTAATTGGGTATGTTTGTAGACGCTTAAAAATAAGAGAATCGTTTATCTTTTTGTCGATATTATTAAAATTGATATAGTTAAGAGAATGATCAAATATAGAATCTGAAATAGTTGAGATTACAGAAGACAGATAAGGTTTCAAAGGTGAATGAAATTCGAAACTGGGGTTTTTCATACTCCACTCATCAATGTCTTGCTGAATTTCGTGATTCAATAAACTGTTTTGTGCTTGAAAATAGTTTTGAGAAAAACCGAATAAACTGTATGCACACAGTATTACAGATGTAATATGCACCTTCATTCTTAAAAAAATATGTTCTTCGAAATGACACTTCATGTCTTAACTATTTTTTTCTTTTGAGAACGCCCATATGAGAAGTGCACCAATAAAATAAATAATCCACTGGAGGCCAAAATTGCCATTAATGAAAGGCTAGGATTTAAATAATAACTTAAAAAAGAAACTCCAATGGTAAAAAAACTGAATGCATAAATAATTAAAACTGTTTTTGTGTGTGAATAGCCACAATCTAACAAACGATGATGTAAATGATTTTTATCGGCGGCAAACGGTGATTGTCCTTTTATTGCTCGTAAAATAAAAATTCGTAAAGTATCTGTTAAGGGATATGACAAAGCGGCTACTACATAAATAGGATTAGAAATATGAATCCAGAAACTATTTACCCTGTAAAGAGGGTATTCAATTAATTTTATGCTCAATACACACAAAAACATACCTATAATGAGGGAGCCACTATCACCCATAAAAATTTTTGCAGGTGAAAAATTAAAAATTAAAAAACCTAATAATGCTCCAGATAACGAAAATGAAAGCGATGCTAAAGCATACTCATTAGCAAAAATAAACCAAAGTCCGAATACTGATGCTGCTATAAAACCAACACCTGCGGCAAGCCCATCTATTCCGTCAATCAAGTTCATGGCATTTACAACAACAATATAAGTGAATAGCGACAAAAATATACTACCCCATAGAGGAATTTCATTCACCCCAAAAACGCCATGCAAGCCTGTTATACGAATATCTCCCATCAAAATAAGAATTAAACCTACTAATATATTTGCGAATAGTTTTTTAACGGGAGATGTTCCAATAATATCATCTTTTACACCAACAAAAAACAACACCAAGCTTGTTGCAACTAATATTTTAAATTCCTTAACAGATTCATTGATTTGAAGATATTCTCCTTGCAAATCATCAATATTATACCACAATGAGAATGCAAATAAGGTAGCTGCATATATAATAATTCCTCCAATAGTAGGAACAGCCCTTTTGTGTACTTTTCGGTCTTCAGAAGGAACATCAATTAACCGCTTTAAAACGGCTACTTTTATAAGAGCCGGTGTTGCATACAATACAACTGTAAAAGCGGTTATAAATACTAAAATTAATACTATCATATTTTATCTATTTAAAAATCGTAATAGGCATTATATAAACTCGTTTTCAAACTTATGGTGAAATAATTTGTTTCATTGTTTAATCTATTTAGTTTCGAGTAATCTTGTTTTCTAAACTGATAACCAATAGATAGGTTTAAATTGTATGCCGGATTGATTGTATAACCAATTTGGAATTTAGTAATTGTATTTTCGCACAATCTCACTTGATTTAGGGTAATCCATTGCAGGTTAAGTTTACTATTAAAAAAAGCTCTTCTATACTTATAATCTGCTAAAACCACGAAATCTTTACCATAACCTAATACGTAGGCTAAATTTTGATTGTAATGTGTATAACTTTGATCTGTATAAATACCTTGTGGATTACGATATGCTCCCTCCGTAACATCATTGTATTCGGTTTGAAGAGTTAAATTTTTTATCAAAAATGCATCGTAATAGATTATTCCTGCTTGATAACCAAATAAATTTTTAAAATTAGATTTACTGGTAAAATCATCGCCCATAAACTGCCCATAAACCGATATTTGATTTGTTAATTTAAAATTTACAGTAAGCCCTAAAAGCATGTTATTGCTGTGGTTTAGTCCGTAGAAACTTAAATTTGTAAATAATATGGGATTAACGTATTGCCATTTTATGTGATGTCTATTCATACTATCTGCTGCCGTCCAAATCATTCCTTGAAATAAACCTACGTTAATTCGTTTATGTAGATTGTAACTCAAATAATGATAAGATACGGCTTTCTTTTGGAACAAATGCTCTGTATTAGGAGGTGTAGCTGCGCCTCCTGTAGTTAAATTCATTAATACACCATAAATATTAGAATATTGTAATCTTCCATTCCACCATTCGGAGGTTAGTCGTAAGTAAGGGTAATTAAACGCATTATCGCTTAATAGTAAAGAACGATAACCTTGCCCTATTTTATGTTTACCATGTCCTAACTGAATGTTGAGTTTTTTGGCTATTTGATATGAGATAAAACCCGATGAAAATGCATAATCAAATGCTGTTGTTTTAAATACTTTGTAACGCCCTTGTCCCGGAACAATTAATGTTTTATTATTAAAATTTGATATATAATTAGGAAATTGGCTTTGATTTTCAGCAAATAATGATTCGAAATAAAACTTTTTACCAATACTCCCACTTGCTAAAAAACCTCTCGTATTTGTGTAAATTTTAGCTGAATTTATGGTATCATAATTCTCTCTTCCGGTTTCTATGTTCAGCAATGGGTCAATTTTAAATTCATATTCTTGTGTTTTAGATTTTATATGAACAAGATGATGGAAAAAAATTTTATCTAACATTGGGTCATCTGAAATGTATTTAAATATTCGATAACTGTCAGGTACAAATTCATACTTTTTATTAAAAAATGGTATGTATGGTTTGATACTGGAATGAATTTGTTCAGTATCAACCTTCGCTAATTGACGTTGAGATAATACGTCAAAAAAATAGTCATTCGGCAAATGGTAAACTTGCGCCTTTACAGAAATATGGATAAAATATAAGAAAAAAGATATAAGATATAAGGATTGCTCAAATCTTAAATCTAACATCTTAAATCTTTTATTTACCATACTTTCACACCTTCTTTTTTCTTAAAGTCTTCGTACACCTGCTTAATTCCTTCAGGTAATTCAATTTTGTGTTTCCATCCCAACGAATGTAAAAAAGATACATCCATCAATTTTCGCGGTGTGCCATCCGGCTTGGTTAAGTCATGAGTAATTTCTCCATCAAATCCCACAATATCTTTTATTAGTAAGGCTAATTCTTTAATCATTAAATCAGCGCCTGAACCTATGTTCACAAATTTTTCACCATCGTAAGTATTCATTAAAAATACACATGCATCTCCTAAATCATCAGCGTGTAAAAATTCGCGTTTAGGGGTGCCTGTTCCCCACATTTCAACGGATGGTAAATGGTGTTCTTTAGCGTCATGAAATTTTCTGATAAGAGCGGGCAACACATGCGAATTATTTAAGTTATAATTATCATTTGGCCCATACATGTTAGTTGGCATCACGGAAATGAAATTACATCCATACTGACGTTTGTAACTTTCACACATTTTAATCCCTGCTATTTTAGCAATGGCATAAGGTTCATTTGTTTCTTCTAATAAACCTGTGAGTAAATATTCTTCTTTCAAAGGTTGTGGGGCCATTTTAGGATAAATACAAGAGCTACCCAAAAACATTAATTTTTTCACTCCATTTATATATGAATTATGAATAACATTATTCTGAATCATCAAGTTTTCATAAATAAAATCAGCGCGGTAAATGTTATTGGCTTGTATGCCACCTACCTTGGCAGCAGCCAAGAATACATATTCGGGTTTTTCAGAAGCAAAAAAATCACTTACAGCTTGAGAATTTCTTAAATCTAATTCTTTAGATGTGCGCGTTATAATGTTTTGATATCCTTTATTTTGTAAATTTCGAATAATAGCAGAACCAACCATTCCTCGGTGGCCAGCTACATATATTTTAGAATTAAGCTCCATGATAGACTATGTAAATTTAAAAAAACCTCCTAAATGGAGGTTTTAAGTTTATTCTTTGTAGTTTAATATTTTGTGGCCACCTTCTAGTAAATATTTATCTCTTTTAAATAATTCTACATCAGCCGTTACCATTTCTTTACACAATGCTTCAACAGAATATGTAGGTTTCCACCCCATTTTAGTTCTTGCTTTTGTAGAATCACCTACTAGTAAATCTACCTCTGCCGGTCTATAGTATTTTGGATCAATCTCTACTAAAACACGGCCTGTAGCTGAGTCAATTCCTTTTTCGTTTTCAGCCTTTCCTTCCCACTTTAAAGTAATTCCAACCTCTGTGAATGCCATATTAATAAACTCTCTAACGGTAATTTTAATACCAGTTGCCAAAACAAAATCATCTGGCTCTTCTTGTTGCAACATACGCCACATACCCTCAACATAATCTTTAGCATGTCCCCAATCACGTTCTGAGTCTATATTACCCATGAACAATTTGTCTTGTAATCCCAAGCTAATTTTAGCTACTGCACGTGTAATTTTACGAGTAACAAATGTTTCACCACGCAAAGGACTTTCATGATTAAATAAAATACCATTGCAAGCATACATTCCATAAGCTTCGCGATAATTTTTTGTAATCCAAAATGCATATAATTTAGCTACACCATAAGGGCTTCGTGGGTAAAAAGGTGTAGTTTCTTTTTGAGGTATTTCTTGAACTAATCCGTACAACTCAGAGGTAGATGCTTGGTAAAAACGTGTTTTCTTTTCTAATCCTAAAATACGAATAGCTTCTAAAATTCTTAATGTACCAATACCGTCAGCGTTAGCTGTATATTCAGGTGTATCAAAGCTCACTTTAACATGCGACATAGCAGCCAAATTATAAATTTCATCGGGTTTAACCTCCTGAATAATTCTTATTAAATTGGTACTATCTGTCAAATCGCCATAATGTAATTTGAAATTAACATGACGCTCGTGTTGATCCTGATAAAGATGATCGATTCTATCGGTGTTAAACAAAGAACTTCTTCGTTTTACTCCATGAACGGTATATCCTTTACTTAATAATAATTCTGACAGATAAGCTCCATCCTGACCTGTTACACCCGTAATTAATGCTACTTTACCCATATTTACTTTATAGAAAAGCAATATTACGAAATATTAACTTAACTTTTAGGAGATTTGAAATAGAAAAACGGTCAATAAAAGAAGATTTTTAATAGATTTGCCGAGCAAAAAAATTATAATGAAAACAACATTTAGCAAACAAAACTATCAAATATTCATAGCAGGTATTGTATTAATAGTACTTGGATATTTATTAATGATTGGTGGAGGCAGTGAAGATCCTAATGTATTTAATCCTGCAATTTTTGACACACAACGTATCACCATTGCTCCGATGGTATGTTTACTGGGTTTTATAACGATTGTTGTTGCAATTATGTGGCGTCCTAAAACCAAAAAAGAGGAAGCTTAATTTCTTCGTGATTATATTTATGACTTATTTTCAGGCTTTAATTATTGCCATTATCGAAGGGTTAACAGAATTTTTACCAGTTTCATCAACAGGTCACATGATTTTGGCATCTTCACTGATGAAAATTCAAAATCGTCAGTTTGCTGAAACCTTTGAAATTGTGATTCAACTCGGAGCTATTTTGGCTGTATTATGTATTTATATCAAACGTTTTTTTATCGGAATAAATATTTACTTAAAATTATTCGTTGCATTTCTTCCAACAGGTGTTATTGGATTATTAGCTTATAAAACTATTAAACTTTACCTTTTTAATCCTTATGTCGTCAGTATATCCTTAATAATTGGAGGATTTGTATTATTGTTACTTGATAAATGGGGGGCCGAAAAAAAATCAACTTATAAAGAAATTGAAGACATTAGTTTTATTAATGCCATTAAAATAGGTTTAATTCAATGCGTATCTATGATACCGGGTGTATCTAGATCTGCAGCTACTATTTTTGGGGGTATTTTTTCAGGATTTAACCGTCAACAAGCTGCTGAATTTTCTTTTTTATTGGCTATTCCAACGATGTTTGCTGCTTCGGGTTACGATTTACTTAAAGAAAAAGACAATATACATAGCGAAGATATTTCAGTTCTTTTATTTGGTGCGTTAATCGCTTTTATAGTAGCATTCTTGGCTGTAAAAGCATTTGTCAATTTTTTAAATCAGTATGGTTTCAAACATTTTGGCTACTATAGAATAGCATTAGGTATTGTTTTTTTAATTTATGCTGTAATTACAAACTTGCAACTTGTTGCCTAGTTTTAAATAATATTTACTAATAACAAAACAATAAAGACTCATTCGCTTACTAGTATTATTGAATAATTTTTTACATTGGATAAAAAAGATGAAATTTTAAAAGTAGCTCTCCGATTAATTACTGAATCGGGATTTCATGCCACACCTACGAGCAAAATTGCTAAAGAAGCAGGCGTGGCAAATGGAACATTATTTCATTACTTTAAAACTAAAGATGATTTAATTTTAGCACTTTATACTAAACATCAAAATGAACTGAGACTCTTTATTGATAAGCACTCTACAAAAAATAATTCAATAGATAGTACGTTTCATGTCTTTTATATTTCTACTATAAATTGGATCCATGAAAACCAAACTGCTTTTCAGTTCATTCAACAATTTCATCAATCGCCATTTTATCAATTAATTCCAAGGGAGTATATCAATCAAAATGAAAGTTTTTTAATTGAGCTCTTGCAACAAGGTCTTAATCAAGGAGCTATTAAACAATTACCTATAGAATTGTTACATTCAATGATTAACAGTCATATTATTGGGACTATAAACTACTTAACAACAAGAAATTTATCGTTAGAAGATTTCCATAAAACCACCCAAAAATCATTTTCTCTTTTATGGGACATGATTCGTAAATGATTTTGTAAAATAAGGTAATGTAATGAAAAATGATTGGTAAATTGATTACAAATTTGAATCCATTTTACGATAATGTGCTATAAAAAAAACTAAAAATAATAGTGAATAAAAAATATTAAAGTAAAATCGAAAAGTGAAAAGGTCTAAGAAAATGAAAGTAATGACCCTAGCACAAAATATCATCATAAATAACAATACGCCCCATTTTTTCATGTGCCAAATTCCTATTAAAGAAATAAATTGAAGTGTAATAATTATTCCTAGTATTAGAGGCACAAAATCACCCATACGTTTTATGGAAGGAGTAAAAAGCATAGGGAAAGACAACAAAACAAAGATGATCGCCATGATGGTAATGATACTGATGGATTTAGGGCGATGCATCTTGTACATATTAATTGGTTCTTATTGCTTCTACGGGATCTAATTGTGATGCGCCATAAGCAGGAATAAATCCGCTTATAACTCCAATTAAAACAGAAATGGTTAATCCTAAAATAATGTTTGAGCGCGTTAAGGTAATTTCCATATCTACTATATCATCTGCAATAAAAGTGAGTAAGTATATTAATAAAAGTCCTATAATTCCTCCAAGTAATGATAGAAAAATAGATTCAAACAAAAATTGAGATAGTATGAAATAATTTTTAGCGCCCAAAGATTTTTGAATTCCAATTAAATTTGTTCGTTCTCTGACAGATACGAACATAATATTTGCAATGCCAAATCCACCAACCAAAATAGAAAACCCTCCAATAATTGCACCCGCAATCCCTACACTATCAAATAATCCATCGAAATTTTTACTTAATAAGTTAGTTTCATTTAATGCAAAATTATCATCAGCTAATGGTTTTAATCCCCTTATGTTTCTCATAACACCCGTTAATTCATCTTTTAATTGTTCATTGGTTACTCCGGCTTTGGCTTTGGCAGCAATAAATGGATCGCCATTTTCTGATTTTATATCGATAAATAATTTTGCAAAATGATACGGAACGATAGCTTGATTGTCCATCGAGTTTCCTAACATACTTTCTCCTTCTTTTTTTAGCACACCAATTACTTTACAGTTTCTACCTGCTACTTTTATTGTTTCGCCTATAGGATATTTGTTATTTGGGAATAATCCTTCTGCTAATGTGCATCCTAAAATTACAACATTATACCCTCCTTCTGCCTCATCTTCCCTAAAATATCGTCCTTCAGTCAGTTCAAATGATTTTACTTGGCCATAACCATACGACCATCCCGTAACAAGAGCATTTTCTATCGTATTATTTAAGTGTTTTAATGTTTTGCGGGTTGCAATTTGAAATCCAACAGCTTCAATGCCTTTAACCTTACGTTGCACGTCTGTCATTTCATGATAGGAGGGAACCGGACGATTCATATATTTCCACCAAGGATAATCGGGACCAAATGACCAAGGCCATTTCATGACATACACTACATTATCACCTAAACTTTGAACACTACCCCTGATATTTCGTTCTAAACTATCTACAACTGTAAATACAGTGATGATGGCAAAAATCCCTATAGTAATTCCTAATAAACTTAAAAAAGTACGAAGTTTGTTAGAAATTAATGCGTTCCACGCAAAAAGAATACTTTCTTTTAATAAAACCATTACCATAACGTAAATATAAAGGATAATATCCCATTATGATATATTTTTTGTTTTAGGAAAAATTTAAAAAATATTTACTAAGCTATTTGAGCTCTAATAAATTTTGAACTAACAATTCTGTCTTTAATTTATATTTTTCGTGCGCCATTCCAGTAGCCGGACCATTAAAACCTGTATATATCGATTTAATTTTGTGATTTTTATCCAAGAATATTGTTGTAGGAAAGGCCATGATTTTATTGAGAAATGGCAAACTTTCTGAGGCTTTTTCTTTACCCGATAAACCGGTAATTAAGACCTGATAATCAATTTCAAATCGCTTAATTAACCGATCTATATTAGTTTTTGACTTTTCAAAATCAGTTGTTCTTTCGTATGCCAGCGCAATTATTTCTAATCCAAATTTATGATATTGTTTATACAGCGAGGCCAAATAAGCACTTTCGTCCATACAATTCGGACACCAACTTCCCATTACTTGAATAATCACGGGTTTGTTTAAGTAGCGATTATCCGTTAAACTTATTTTTTCATTTTTTGAATTATTAAAAGAAAAATTGACATTTGTTTCAGGATGCTTCAAAAAAGTTAATGTTTCAGGATTTCGTAATTCAAATTTTTCATTTCGCTTAGCGGCCCATTTTTCATGCCAGTAAGAGCCTGAATAAAACTCTCCCTTCAAACTATCCGTGCCGGAATATTCAGCAACAAACAAAAAAGCATGTGCTCCATCAAAAGAGGCGAGGTACAGTTTATGATTGATAATGGTTCCTTCCAGATAACGGTAATCTCCTGTTTCTGTAAGAAACGTTCCTTCATATACATTTTTATGTCTTATGAAGCTAAATATACCGATCGCTTTACTGCTATCTTTTAATTGAGGACTGAATGTCGTTTCCCATTTTCCTGCATAAGAAGAATCTTGTTTTTGATCAAAAACTAAAAATCTGTCTTTGTATCCGAATGAAGCAGTAAAAGCTATTTGATTATTGTCTGTTTTTGAGTGATTAATCCATATACCGGATAATAGAGTGTCGCCTATAAGTTTTGTTTTAAATTCAGTATCAAATACAGGCATTTTAAAGTTTAATGAATCAGCATGAAAAATTACCTCGTCCACCAAAATGCTTTCTTTTCCATTAAAAACAACCAAGTTAAACGAAGAATTGTAAGATTTTATTTCAAAATTGAATGGTAAGTTAATGTCATTCCCTTTACTTAAATGTAAAACACCTCTCCACATCCCTTGTTTAGGTTGAGCCATACATTTAAGTGAAATTAAACACAGGAAGTAATAAAAAAAATTCATGTTTTTGAAAAGATATACTTATACACCACAATTATATTAAAGAAAATAGATAAAATGAACTAATAGTTGGAATCTTTACACATAGACATAAATGTTAAAAAAGCTGTAATAGTCATTTTCTCTTAAAATAGTATATTTGTATTCTAAATGTTTAGTATTAAAATTAAACTTGTTTATTAAAACGGTTTCATTGATAGATAATACCTGTGTCAAAAAAAGATTCAATCATAAAGTCTGATGTAGACACCATTTTACAGGATAATTCTCCTTTTATGGATAATTTTTCTTTGTTTTCCGGACATTCATTATCATCAATCCATCATCAACCTATTTTTAATTCTGCAGAAGGAGGAAATTGGCAAGGTGTTTTATTATTTAGTATTTTTTCTGTTTATGTATTTGTAAAAATATCTGAACCAAAAAAATTAATCAGAATTCTTCAATCTGCTTTTAGTATGCAGGATGGAAAAAAATTGTTTAGAGAGGAAATTAAGCTAACTAAAAACACATCTGCTTTTTTAGGAATTAGTTTTGTTTTAATTATGGCTTTCTTGGCTTTTTTTGTGAATCAATATTTTGGAATGATTTTACATGGCTATTCTTCATATCAACAGTATTGGTTTTTTTTGTCGGTGTTAAGTTTGATGTATTTGGTCAAATTTTTATCAAATTATTTATTGACCCTAATTTCGTCGAGTAAAACCATCGGAAGAGAGTATTTTTTTAATGTCATTTTATTTGCTTACACAGCAGGTATAGTGTTATTTCCTTTAATAACATGTCTTCAATTTACAAGATACCCGAAAGAATGGTTCTTGTATCCTGCAATGATGGTAGCTGTAGGATTTTATGTAGTAAGAATATTTAGAGGGTTTATTATATCTGTAACCGAACAAAACATAGGGATTCTCTATATTTTTTTATATCTTTGCGCCTTAGAAATTTTGCCATTGTTGGTATTGATAAAATTTCTGATTGTTAATTTTTAAGAGTTGATTTTTGATATGGCTACTGTAAAAAAATCTATTAAGGCACCGGCAAAAAAAGCCTCATTAGTAAATTCTGCTTCTAAAACGAAAAATGCAGCTAAAGTATCTGAAGTAAAAACCAGATCTAAATCTGTAAAAAAAGAAGAGTCTGTTAAAGAAACTCAAAGAAAAACAATTGCTTCAGGAAAAGAAAATAAACCTATAATAAAGATTAAGGGAAGTACAAAAAAAGAATCCTCAAAGAAAAGTTCCAAAATAAAAGATACTGAAGCTATAAACTCTAATAAAGAAATGGCTCAAATTCCTGTTCAAAAAACGGAGGAATTGATAAGTACAGAAAAATTAGTTAAAGTTGGTGTAAAAACTAAGAAACAGATAGTTTCTGTGGTTGCGCAACCGGTTATTAAAGTCTCTGACCATCCGAAGCATAAAGTCAAAACCCTTTTAATATCTCAGCCTAAACCGGATAATGATAAGAATCCTTATTACGATTTAGCAAAAAAACATAATTTACTAGAATCTTTTCGTCAGTTTATTAAGATAGAAGGTTTATCTGCTAAAGATTTCAGAACTCAAAAAATAGATATTTTAGAGCATAAAGCAGTTATACTTACTAGTAAAATGGCTGTCGATCATTATTTTAGGATGTGTAATGAAATGCGTGTAACCGTTCCTGAAACAATGAAATATTTTTGTATAAACGAAGCTACTGCTTATTATCTTCAAAAATATATTCAATATCGCAAGCGTAAAATATTTTTTGGCCACCAAACTATTCAGGACTTAGTAGATGTTATTAAGAAAAATAGAGAAGAGAAATTTTTGTTACCTGCTGCTGATGTTCATAAAGAACAAATATGTGATTTTTTAGATGCAATAGATATTAAATACACAAAGGCAGTATTATACAGAACAGTAAGTGCCGATTTATCTGACATCAAAAATTTGAATGAATATGATATATTAGTGTTTTTTACACCTGCCGGAATTAACTCATTAAAACATAATTTCCCAAATTTCAAACAGGGAAATACTCGTATTGCCTGTTTTGGGGTAGCTACAGCTAATACATTACTTCAACATGGGTATCGTCTTGATATATATGCACCAAATCCTAAAAACCCAAGCATGACGGGAGCTTTGGATGAATATATTAAAGAAGCGAATAAGCGATAAATGATCTTTAATTAATTTGTCTTTGTTACAACACAATACAGGTTTTACTTTTACTAAAGCGGAGCGATTATGCAGTAAAAAAGCTATAGATGAATTATTCTCATCTGGTAAATCTAAAACTCAGTTTCCTATTAAATTAATTTACAAGTTTTCTGAATTTGACGGCGCTTTTCCGGTAAGAGCTTTATTTATAGTCCCTAAAAAAAAACATAAAAGAGCGAATAAACGAAACGTATTAAAACGAAGAATGCGAGAAACCTATAGGCTAAAAAAACATACATTATATAATGTTCTGAATTTTCAAAAAATGGATATAATGTTTGTTTATTTGAGTAATCAATCTATAAGTTACTTTGATATAGATAAATGCATGACGTTGTTAATAGACGAGATGATAAAAAGTATAGGCACTAAAGACATGAAATAATCATATTGGAAATTATTACAATAGCAAAGTGCAAAGCAAAAAATCTATATGAGGAAAACAGAATTTTTTATATTTCTCTTCTCATTCTTGCTACAGGTATCTCAAGCTGCTCTCTGTATTTAGCTACAGTTCTTCGGGCAATATTGTATTTTTTTTGTTTCAGTATTTCGCAAAGGGCTTCATCCGTAAGAGGGTTTTTTTTATCCTCGTTAAGTATACATTCTTGAAGTATTTTTTTAACCTCTCTGGTACTTACCTCTTCGCCACTTTCTGTACTTAATGATTCAGAAAAAAAAGTTTTTAACAAAAATGTACCGTAAGGAGTTTGAACATATTTACTATTAGCTACTCGAGAAATAGTGGAGATATCCATACCTACTTTTTCTGCTATGTCTTTTAATATCATAGGTTTAAGCTTTGATTCGTCACCACTGGCAAAATAATCTTGTTGATATTCCATAATAGCATGCATGGTAATCAACATTGTTTGGTGGCGTTGGTGTAAAGCATCTATAAACCATTGTGCCGATTCAATTTTACCTTTTACAAATGAACCGGCTTCTTTAATTGATTTTTCTTTTGATTTAGAATACTCTTTGAGCATTTCAATATAATCATGACTAACTTTTAATTCAGGTAAATTTCTCTGATTAATGCTTAGTTCTGTAATACCATCGTTTACGGTGATATTAAAGTCAGGAACGACTTCTGATAATTGATTTTTATTATCGTTTTCTGAATTACCTGGTCTTGGATTCAAATGGGTAATTTCAGCTATTACATCTTTTAAATCTTCTTCCTCTATATTTAGTTTTTTTATGATTTTATCATAATGTTTTTTCGAAAATTCATCCATCATTGTTTTTACTATATCGATGGCTAAATGAGTTTCTTTTGCTTTAATATTTTTTCTTTCCAGTTGAATAAGCAAGCACTCTTGCAATGTTCTAGCTCCAACACCTGGCGGATCAAATTCTTGAATATGTTTTAATACTTCTTCTAATTCATGAATGGTCACTATTATATTTTGAGAAAATGCTAAATCATCTATAATTAATTCTAGATCCCTTCGAATGTAACCATCTTCATCTATGCAACCGATTAAATAAAGTCCGATAGTAAATTGTTTTTCTGTTAATTCTTTTAATCCTAATTGTTCTTCTAATTGTGAATGAAAATCAGGACCTTCTGTAATAACAGTTTGAAAAGGTTCATCATCCGAACTTCTGTTAGAAATTTCATATTTGTAGGCATCCAAATCTCCGGCATCCATATAATCTTCTAACTCATAACCATCATCTATTTTTTCTATTTCTTTTTCTTCAAAATCTGAAGTGTCTTCTCCTTCATTTGAATCATCATTTTCAAATTCATCAACAAATTCGTCATTTTCTATTTTTTCGATATCTTCTTCAAGTGCAGGATTAAGTTCTAACTCCTCTTTAATTCGTTGTTCTAAAGCAACAGTAGGTAATTGCAACAATTTCATGAGTTGAATTTGTTGCGGAGAAAGTTTTTGCAATAATTTTAATTGCTGTGTTTGCTTAAGTGCCATAACTAAAGCAAATATACAAAAAGAGCCCCTAAAAATAATTGTAGCTCATAATAATTGATTTTCAAAAAAATTAATAGTTATAATATGGAGCTATTAATAAATATACGATAACACCGGATAAAGTAACGTATAGCCATATTGGATAACTAAAGCGAGTAATTTTTTTATGCTTTATTCTGTCATCTTTTAATGCGTAATAAAAAGATAGTAAAATCATTGGTAATACTAATACAGCAAGTAAAATATGACTTAATAAGATGATTAAATAAATAGGCCTAATACCTGAAACTTGGCTTAGTTCAAATTGGTCTAGAATACCATTATGGTCTACATCTCCAAATTTTGTATCGGGTATAAAATAATGAGCAGTTACGTAGGAAATTAAGAATACAGAAGAAACAAGAAAGGCTGTTAAATTTAATTTTTTATGTAATTCGATATTTCTTTTTTTTATTGCCCAAAGAGAAATAATCAGTAATATGCTACATGAACCATTTAAAAAAGCATTAAGCATTGGTAGTTTATATATGAAAGATGGAAAAGTTTCTGGAACAGGAAATAATCGTTGATTTAACAAAATTACCACCACACAAATTAATATAGTAACAGCTAATACAATTTTAAAAACTGTTTTATCATTTTGTTTATTAAGTATTTCGTGAGAATTCATAATTTATAAGTTTTACGTTTGTAAATATAAGATTTTCAAAAATAGCGATACGAATCTAACAATTAAGACGCATATCAGGATTGGTAAATCCTTTTCATTGATTTTCTAAAAAAACATTCATTTTATAAAATTGTTTCAATTAACTTTTATTTTTTGTCAATTGATATTTTAAATTGTGATGTTAAAATTTTATCATTTTTAACATTGAATGTAAAATAGTAGCTATTGTTTTTTTGTTTTAATTTTTTGTTTTGTATAGATTTGCCAAGATGAATTGCTTAGTACATTATTAATAAGCAAACAACATTAATTTAAAAACATAGCAAATCTGCCTCATGAAAAGAAAATACAATTTAGTTTTGGCGTTAATTTTAGTTGCGTTTGGAGTATCAGCTCAAAATTCAGAAAATCAAATTCCATTTGAAAAATACGAGGGTTCTTTTTCAAAAATAAAAAATGGACAAAACCAAAGAATAAGTTCTAATTACTTTAATGGCTGGATAGATCCTACAGGTTCTATTTTAGAAACCAAAAATATTCCTGTAGCTGATTATGCTAAATATGCGGTACCTGTATTTATGGATTCTACAGTTCGTATGTCTTTTCCAGGACTTCTATCTTATGTGCCAGTATGCGCTATGGGTTTGGTTTTTGACCCTAAATCAGCTCTTTTGACTGCTGATGCCACACCATTAATTGCCCAAGATGAAGTGTATTATATTGATTCACTAAATATACCGGGGTATTATAAGCGCGTACTCAATTCAAATGTAATAGACACTTTGTATACTTATATCACTTGGACAACTCCAACACCTACTAACACTTCAATTTCTATCACTAAATCATACTCAACTATTTACACTAATCCGGCTGATGCAATGAATTCTTGGTTAGGAACTTTAATGGCTTTTCGGGTGGTTAACACTCCTTCACTTACCGGAAACCGAATGCGTGCTGCTGCGCCATCTACAAATATGTTGAGAATTAAAACTTTATTAACAGCTTCTAGTCCGACTTTTGGTATCGATATTCCTTTGCCACAAACTTTAACCGTTCCTGCTAATAATGTTGTTGCGGCTTACTATACATTTGTTCCAGGAAATACGCATACTATTGGCGAAGTATTTTATGCAAGTTCAACTTCAACAGTTATTCCAACTCAAAATGGTTTTGCTGGCTTATCTTACAAGCAAACTAAAGCAATCAATTCTTCTAAAGATTTTTCAGATATGTTTAGTTGTCCTGATGGTGTAAATCATGGTTTGGTATATTACAAAGAAGACCGTCATGCAAAATCACCGAGCGGTGTTTCAGGATTGATAAGACAAGATGTTAAAGATAATCCTATTATTTATTTTCACACATTTAACACACCTACAAGTATTCGCGAATTAAGTCATCGAACATTTTCTTTAACTCAAAACTCACCTAACCCATTTGTTAAGGAATCGCAGATTCAATACCATCTTACTAGTCAGGCTAAATCTGCTATTTTCACAGTTACCGACGTAACAGGAAGAATTATTTCATCTGAACAAGTAGATGCTTCAGTTGGACCTCACACTTTGAATATAGGTGCTTATTCGGCAGGATTGTATTACTATTCTCTAAATGTTGATGGATATGTTATCACAAAAAAAATGATTGTTGAATAATAATGCGGTATGATAAGTTATTCTCAAATTATTAATGTTCCATTAGATGTAGTTTGGAAGAATTTTTTGTACAAGATAAAACATCCTGAAAATTTTGTTCCTGGTGTTAGTAATGTTTTAGTTAAAGAGCAAAATGCTGATTACGTCATCAGGGAAATGGATATTGTTTCTCCTAGTGGATTAACAGATAGAATTATCGAAAAAATCACATTTTCCCCTAATTGGGTGAATTTTTCAATTGTTCATCATCCAATATATAGCGGGTTTGTTTATAATTTAGCGGAAAAAATTTCCGACAATGAAACAAAAGTTACTTTCTCAATCAATTGGCAAAATAAAGTAACAGGTGAATTTTTCTCTAATGACGATGTAGTAAAAAATGCAGTTTTGAAAACAATAGAGTTTATTTTAACATCTCATAAGCTTTAAATAAATGTTTTTTTGATTATTTAAAACTTTGCATGTCGCACAGTTTTTTATAAGAACCATTTAATGCAAGTAGCTCTCGGTGATTCCCTTTCTCAACAATTTCTCCTCGATTCATGACAATTATTTCATCGGCATTTGCAATTGTAGATAATCGATGAGCAATAACAACACTTGTTCGATTTTTCATTAAGTTAGTTAAAGCTTCTTGTACTAATTTTTCACTTTCGGTATCAAGTGCCGATGTAGCTTCATCTAAAATTAAAATTGCAGGGTTTTTTAACACAGCTCTAGCAATACTTAACCGTTGACGTTGCCCTCCGCTTAATTTTCCTCCTCTATCTCCAATAGTCGTTTCGTATCCATGCGGAAGTTGCATAATAAAATCATGTGCGTTAGCTATTTTTGCAGCTTCAATAATTTCATCTTTATTGACATTTGACATTCCGAAAGCAATATTATTTAAAACAGTGTCATTAAATAAAATACTTTCTTGTGTTACAACACTAATGTGTTTTCTCAAACTTTTTGTTTTTAAATGTTTAATGTCAACACCATCAATTAATAATTCACCTTTATCACTCTCATAAAAACGGCATAACATATCAGCCAAGGTAGTTTTTCCACTACCACTTTGTCCAACTAATGCCATTGTTTTTCCTTTTTCAATTTTTAAGTTGATACCTTTTAATACATGTCCATCATCGCCTTTGTGGTATGCAAACCATAAATCTTTGTATTCAATTTCTTTGGAAAATTCAACTAAATCTGTAGCACCTTTAATATCAAAAATTAAATTGTTTGCCAGTAAAATTTTATTGATACGTTCTTCACTAGCTATTCCTTTCTGAATATTATTGTACGAAGTGGTAAGTTGTTTTATGGGTGGAATTAATTGAGAAGCTAAACCAAAATAGGTAATAAATAAAGCAGCAGAAAGCTCTTCCATAAAAACCATTTTACCTCCCAAAAATAAAATTAACATTAATATACCGGTAACTATGATTTCTGTTAATGGTGAACTCAAGTCTGTTTTTCGGTAAACTTTAACCGATTGTGTGTAAAAAGTTTGATTGAGAGATTCAAATTTTTGCTGTACTGTTGTCTCGGCATTAAATGCTTTGATTACTTTTAAACTACCTAAACTTTCTTCTATTAAGCTAATAATGTGACCTAAAGTTTCTTTTGTTTTTTTGGAAGCATGTTTTAAGCTTTTTCCAAGTATAGCAATAATAACAGCAGCAATGGGTAATAATAAGATAATATATATTGTTAACTTAAAACTAATGAGTAGCATCAAACTAAATAAAATAACAATCGTTAAGGGCTCCCTAAAAATCATTTCTAAAGTTTGCATAATACTCCACTCTATTTCTTGAACATCTGTTGTCATCCGACTCATTAAATCTCCTTTTTTTTCTTCGCTGTAATAACTTAACGGTAATTCTAATGCTTTTTGATGAATTTGATTTCTTAAATCCCTTACAACACCATTTCGGATAGGAGCAATAAAATACATGGCAAAATATCGACAGATATTTTTAAAAAAGGTTAATGTAAACACTAGCGTACAAATCAAAATTAAAGCTTGTATTTTACCTTTTTGGACGATTAGAATTGCTAGATAGTAATTTGAAAAATGTTGAAAGTAACTCGAAGTTATAGAAAACTGAGGTACGCCCGCTGCAATGATTTTTTGTAGGCCATCTGAGTTATTTTTAAATAGTAAATCTAAAAATGGCGCTATTAAAGCTAAAATTGAGGCAGAAAGAATTGCAAATAAAATATTGAAAGTAATATTTAAGGCAGTATATCCTTTATAATTTTTTGTGTACTTAAGAACAGAAAATAGTTTTCTCATGAAAGGATACGATTGTATAGGATTGGTTGCTAAAATACAAATAAAAAGTTTCTTTCATTAAAATTGTACTGGGGTTTTTGCTTCATACCACAGAACTATATTTATTATATTTGCCAAAACTAAATACAGCTATGAACTTTAAAAAGTATGCTCCTCATTTAATCGCAATCACCATTTTTGTTATTATTACACTGGTACAATTCAGTCCATTACTATCTGACAAAGTATTGGAACAGGGAGATATAGTAAGGCATAAAGGAATGAGTCAAGAGGTAGTTGATTTTAGAAAAACAGAACATTCTGAACCTTTGTGGACTAATTCCATGTTTGGAGGAATGCCCACTTACCAAATTTCTACTTTGTATTACGGTAATTTTTTGGGACATATTGATCAGATTTTTCATTTGTATTTGCCGCATCCAAGTGGTTATATTTTTTTATGTTTTTTAGGTTTTTTTATTTTGTTAATGTGTCTCGAAATTAATCCATGGCTTGCTATTATTGGAGCTTTGGCTTATGGATTCTCATCATATTTCTTTATCATTATTGAGGCAGGTCACAACTCAAAGGCTAATGCAATTGGTTATTTAGCTCCATTATTAGGGGGCATTATTTTGTTAATGAAAAATAAAAATTGGTTAGGTTTTGGTGTAACCGCATTATTCATGGCATTAGAATTAAATGCTAATCACGTACAAATTTCTTATTACGGATTTATGTTATTTGGTTTGGTGTTTTTAACTTATTTGGTATTAGCCATCCAACAAAAAACGATTAAAGACTTTTCTAAAAGTATAGGCCTTTTTATTTTAGCTTGTATAGTTGGCGTTTTGCCTAATGCTGCTAATCTTTTAGCGACTTATGAATATGGTAATTACACAACAAGAGGTAAAACTGAATTAACTATTAATTCCACATTACAAGCTAATCAAGGTAATATAACAACTGGTCTGGATAAAGATTATGCAACTCAGTGGAGTTATGGAATTGGTGAAACATTTACCTTTTTAATTCCAAATTTTAAAGGAGGAG
>Ga0172373_10003767_pt1 | contig 21834 bp, 25 predicted proteins | sample Lak10m_2_FD_114546 | JGI IMG/M metagenome (GOLD analysis project Ga0172373, IMG submission 114546) | Freshwater microbial communities from Kabuno Bay, South-Kivu, Congo - kab_092012_10m | ecosystem: Environmental > Aquatic > Freshwater > Lake | place: Democratic Republic of the Congo...
GTGAAGTTATTTCCGATTTTATTTTTTGACCTCTTTTGAAGGAGGTCAAAATAAAATCAGAATAACTTCCCCAGAGTTTACTCGTTTTTTTACTATTTTTCGCATTTACTAATAGAACTTAAGCATCCCCATCAAATAAATTTCCTAATCCACCTAAAATACTTCCTTCTTCTTTGCGTCCACCTACACTACCATAGGCTAATACCCGTGAAGCCAAACGCGAAATAGGTAAGGTTTGCAACCAAATTTTTCCTGGTCCACGTAAGGTTGCAAAAAAGATTCCTTCGCCACCAAAGAAGGTGTTTTTGATCCCTCCAACAAATTGAATATCGTAATCGATGGTTTGTGTATAGGCGACGATACAACCTGTATCTACTTTCACAACTTCTCCTGGACTCAAGGTACGCTCAATAATGTGACCACCTGCATGGCAAAACGCCATTCCATCTCCTTCGATTTTTTGCATGATGAAACCCTCGCCACCAAATAGACCGGTACCTAATTTTTTTTGAAATTCGATACCTACCGCAGCTCCTTTTGCAGCACACAAGAAAGCATCTTTTTGACAAATAATTTTACCACCTAATTGGTACAAATCCAACGGAATAATTTTACCAGGATATGGAGATGCAAATGCAACTTTCGCTTTGCCGTACCCTTGATGCGTGTAGGCAGTCATGAAAAGGTTTTCGCCGGTTAACAAGCGTTTTCCTGCACTGAATAGTTTATTGAATATTCCACCTCCACTTTGCGAAGAACCATCACCAAAAATGGTTTCCATTTGGATTGCTTCATCCATGTACATGAATGCTCCAGGTTCTGCAATGACCGTTTCGTTTGGATCCAATTCAATTTCTACGCATTGCATTTCTTCTCCGCGGATGATGTAGTCTATTTCGTGATTTGTTTTCATAGTTAATGTGATTTATTTCCATCTAAATTTAGAGAATAAATTTGTTGAAGATATTTCGTTATCAATTTTTAACAAAAAAGTTTAGTAGAAATTTTTGTCACCTCCCTTTATCCCTCCTCAAGGAGGGAAATGTATGTTTCAATGAATTATTGATTTTCAATAATGACTTAGCTTTAAATCTTCCCTCCTTGAGGAGGGGCCGAGGGAGGTGAATTTTTATCAAAAAATACTTTATTTTTGTTAAGCAATGAATCTAATTTTTAAGCATCTACTTCCAACTAATATAACTGTCTTACTTCAACGTTTGTTTTGGGTTTTTATCTGCATGCAACTTTGTCGTGTAGTATTCTATTTTTCTAATCAGGCAGATTTTACATTAATTACAACAAGTGATTGGTTGGTAGGAGCAGGATTTGACTTGCTAACGATATGTTTGTTTTTCTTACCCTTTGTTTTTTTAGCCTTATTTCCTGGTAGTTTTACTTCTAAACGATGGTACCAAGGTGTGTTGCGCATCTTATTTTTGGTATTAAATAGTACCTTGGTTTTCTTCAATTTAATCGATGTTGAATATTTCCGTTTTACGAAAAAACGTTCCACAGTCGATGTGTTTGAAATGGTTCAAGGAGGAAACGATTTGAGTCAACAATTAGTTTCGTATTTCCACGATTTTTGGTTTGTGATGCTCTTGTTTGTTGGTTTTTTGTGGTTAACCAATCGTGTTTTTAATAAGACCGTAAACAAATACGAAGTTCAACAAACATCCCTATTCAAACAAATTAGTGTATGGATTATTGTGCTTGGGTTAACCATCTTTATTGGTCGCGGTGGATTTGTATTAAAACCATTGAGTCCCATAGATGCGTCGCAATTTACCCGGATTGAAAATACAGCCTTTGTGTTGAATACTCCTTTTACGATGGCTAAGTCTTGGTCGAAAGAAGGCTTGCAAGAGAAGCATTATTTTTCCATCCAGGAAGAAAAGAAGATTTTCAATCCAATCCACCAAAGTGTGCCCCAACAAATATTACCAACTAAAACAAATGTTGTTGTGTTAATTTTAGAGAGTTTTGGAAACGAATGGGTTGGAGCAGCAGGTGCAACGAAATCTTTTACACCTTTTTTAGATTCTTTAACCACTGAAAGTTTATATTTTAAGAATGGAATTGCGAATGGGAAGAAATCCATTGAAGCGGTTCCATCTATTTTTGTATCGTTGCCTTCCTTGTTGGAGATACCATATATTTCCTCGCAGTATGGAAATAATCGCATCGAAGGGTTACCGCGAATTTTGAAAAAGGAAGGGTATACTTCTGCATTTTTTCACGGGGCAACCAATGGTTCCATGAAATTTGATGGCTTTGCAGCACAAGCGGGCTTCGATCACTATTATGGAAGAACAGAATACAACAATGAAAAACATTACGATGGAAGTTGGGGAATATTGGATGAATATTTTAATCCTTGGACAGCACGCAAAATAAGCACCCTTAAACAACCTTTTTTGGCAAGTCTTTTTACACTTTCTACCCATCATCCTTTTTACATACCACCGCACATGCGTGGCAAATTACGTAAAGGTCCACAGCCGATTTGTGAAGCTACCCATTATGGAGATTACAGTTTGCGTAAGTTTTTTGAAACTGCAAAAAAACAAGCGTGGTATAAAAATACCGTGTTTGTATTGTGTGCAGATCATACTGCTGCGACAACAATTTCGAAGTACAATCAACGCACCGAAATGTACAAAATTCCCATTCTGTTTTTTGATCCTAGTGGTCGCTTGAAAAAAGAAAAAAACGAAGAACTTTTTCAACAAATCGATATTTTACCTACTTTATTGGATGTATTGAATATACAAACAAACTATTATTCTTTTGGTAATTCTTACTTTCAAAAAAATGATAATGAAGCAATTACTTACTTAGACGGGTCGTATTATTACTTTCAAAACAACTATTTACTTTCGTTTTCACAAGAAAAGGCACGGTATTTGTATGTAATAGAATCGAGAACAAACAAGGTTGTCGATTCGATGAAAAAACACCCCAAAGAATCGAAAAAAATGACGCACAGATTGAAAGCAATGGTGCAACGTTACAACCGAGATTTGATCCACAATCAAACTACGGTATATGAAAAAGAGAATATATTTCATCATTAATCCAATTTCTGGTACAGGTAAGAAGAAAGACTTACCTAAATTGATTCATGAAAATTTAGATCATTCTATTTTTGATTACGAAATTAAATATTCAGAATACTGTAAACACGCCAAAGAAATTGCTGCACAAGCTGCGCGCGACGGCGTAGATGTTGTATGTGCAGTTGGAGGCGACGGATCGGTGCATGAAGTAGGTACAGCATTGATAGGTACTAAAACAGCTTTAGCTATTTTACCAGTTGGTTCTGGGAATGGTTTAGCGCGCCATTTGCAAATTCCATTAAATATTAAGAAAGCTATTCAGTGTATCAACGAACAAAACCATTTGTTGATGGATACAGGGTTAGTTAATGATAAACCATTTTTAGGTGTTGGTGGATATGGTTTTGATGCTTTAATAGCGGATAAATTCAACAAGTCTAAAAAACGAGGATTGTGGAATTACGTGAAATTAATCACGAAAGAATTTTATTCCTTTAAACCAATTACGATTACCATAGAATTACCTCATTTTAAAAGAGAATTACCAGTGGTTTTGTGTACGTTGGCTAATGCTTCAGAATTTGGTAATGGTTTTTGTATTTCTCCAAATTCAAGTGTAAGTGATGGTAAATTGGAATTGTGTTTGTTAAAACCTTTTTCCATGTGGAAGGCACCTTCGATAGCATATCATTTTTTTAAAAAAACAAGTTATAAGTCTAAGTTTACCGAAACAATTTCCTTGGAAAAAGCACGTATCACGCTTAATCAAAAAATGGCGCATTACGATGGTGAACCTTTTGAAGTAAGAAAAGAATTAAATATTCAAGTTATCCCAAAAAGTCTTAATATCTTAGCAGGAAAAAGTCTTGCATAATGTTTGTAGCTACGGAACTAGAGGTTGTACTACCTATCTTTGATAAACTAACAGAAACAACACCAGCACGTTGGGGTACGATGTCTTCCCAACGAATGGTGGAACACTTAGTAGATGTAATTCGCATTGCGACTGGAGAAAACCCACAAGAATTGTTGCTGGATGAAGAAAAATTACCTTCCATGTTGCGTTTTTTAGAATCAGACAAACCGATGGCAAAAGAGATTCAAGTGCCTTTTGCAACTGCGGATATGCCTTTACGACACGAAGAAATTGAATTAGCCATTGATGAATACATCGATGCATACCTTGCTTTTGAAGAATTGTATGAAAACAATCCAGAATTAACGAACGTTCATCCATATTATGGACCATTGAATTTCGAACAATGGAAACGTTTACATGCCAAACATCTAACCCATCATTTCCAACAATTTGGATTAATCTAATTTCTCGCACATGAAGAAATTAATTTTAATAAGTGTATTGATTTTATTTTTAGTCAATCAAGAAGTGTTTGCACAAGGATGTGCACAATGTAAAGTTTTGGCTGAACAAGCTGCCACAGAAGCAGATGAATCTTCTTTTGGTTCAAATATTAATACAGGAATTTTATATTTAATGCTAATTCCTTATGCATTGTTAATTTTCCTTTTTCGTAAAAAGATAGTAGATTTTTTACGTCTTTTCTTTTGGAAGAAATAATCGATTAGTTATGTTATCATTCCTAAAGAATTTATACAAATTTCTATCACCAAAATGGCAAAAATTATACATGGAATATCCGGTTGTTTTTGCTCCGCGTTATGGACATGGTAAACTTCCACATGATCAATTATACTCCATTATTCAATCAAACAGAGATACGTATGTCGCTTTATTGCAAGAAGCACTTAATTATGTTTCGGTTTTTCATGGGATTAAAAAACAAGTAGATCAAAAAGACTCCTTACAACCTGCTTACAACAATCATTTTTTACCTGGTCTAGACATTATTGGTATATATACAATTCTTGCAAAATATAACCCAAAGCGTTATGTAGAGGTTGGTTCCGGTAATTCAACGAAAGTAGCACGAAAAGCGATTCAGACGCAAGGATTGCAAACTAAAATTATTTCGATTGATCCACAACCACGCGCGGAAATTGATGCTATATCCGATGAGGTTATTCGTAAACCTTTTGAAAATATCGACAGCGAATTTTTACTTTCTTTGAATGAAAATGATATTTTGTTTATTGACAACTCGCATCGTGTACTACCAAATTCGGATGCAATGGTTTTCTTTATGGAAATCTTGCCACGTCTTCAACCCGGTGTTATTGTACATATACACGATATCTATTTACCGTACGATTATCCGCAGTTTATGTGTGATCGTTTTTATTCGGAGCAATATACGCTAGCAGCATTTATTCTTGCAAATCCAGCCCGTTATTCTACGTTAATGCCGAATTATTTTATCAGTGAGGATAAAGAATTACGCAAAATTTTAGAACCAATTTGGGATCATCCAAACTTAAAGGATGTAGAACAACATGGTGGTTCGTATTGGCTCCAACTAAAAAACGGATAATTAGCGAACTAATTACCCGTTTTGCTAGTAATTATTATGTCCCCTTACAAAACCATTTCTGGAACATTGTCTGGAATAACCAAATCCCCTTCTGTTTTAGAAACAATCTCTTCTACGCTCACACCAGGTGCACGTTCAATTAAATGGAATTTACCATCTTTAATTTCCAATACTGCTAATTCCGTTACTACTTTTTTCACGCAACCAACCCCTGTTAATGGTAAAGTACATTCTTTGAGAATTTTAGATTCACCCGCTTTGTTAGAATGCATCATTGCTACGATGATATTATCTGCAGAAGCAACTAAATCCATCGCTCCGCCCATGCCTTTTACCATTTTACCTGGAATTTTCCAATTGGCAATATCTCCATTCTGAGACACTTCCATGGCGCCAAGTACAGTTAATTGTACGTGTTGCCCGCGAATCATTGCAAAAGAAGTGGCAGAGTCAAAAAATACAGCACCTTTTCGTGCGGTAATTGTTTGTTTACCTGCATTGATTAAATCTGCATCTTCTTCTCCTTCAAAAGGAAACGGGCCCATGCCTAAGATTCCATTTTCAGATTGAAATTCTACTTCTATTCCTTCCGGAATATAATTCGCTACCAATGTTGGAATACCTATGCCAAGGTTTACATACCAACCATCATTTAATTCTTGTGCAATTCGTTTTGCAATACCTACTTTATCTAAAGCCATTTTCTTTAATTTTTTAATTTTTCAATGTAGCAATGTACCAATTCAGTGCTTGGTTCATTTTTTGGAACTCGCTATAATTTTATAAATTATCAATCCAATTTCATTAATTTGAACTTTAAGTGAATCGTCAAATGGATAACTCTCTGACTGTTCACAAAGTATTAACCAATATTTGGTTTCTTCAATTTCTTTAGCAGCAATTTTTAATTTATGTATAAAATCGTTTTTTGATTCTACATTTTGTGCTTCAAATGTATTTGCCCCGATAGAAGTTCCAGATTTCAATAATTGTCTTGCAATCACATATTTCTTTTCATTTTCTAATACTTCACAATACCGAATTATATCTAATGAAAACTTAATCGTTTTTTCTAAAATTATATTCGGTCGAGCATTTTCCATAAAAACATCTAATCGTAACTTTACTTCTTCCAATTGTTACATTTTCACATTAATCCATTTTCACATTAAACAATTGGTACATTTTCACATTAAAACATTGTTACATTATTTCGATCTAACCGTTCTCTGTTCTATACGTTTCTCAAATTTCTCGCCTTTGAAAATTCGCTGAACGAAAATTCCTGCAGTATGAATTTGATTAGGATCTAACTCACCAGCAGGAACTAATTCTTCCACTTCAGCGATGGTGATTTTCCCGGCCATTGCCATCATAGGATTGAAATTTCGTGCAGTTGCTTTGTACACTAAATTCCCTTCTGTGTCACCTTTCCACGCTTTCACAATGGCATAATCAGCTGTCAATGCAGACTCTAAAATGTGTGGTTTGCCATTAAAAACACGTACTTCTTTGCCTTCTGCTACTTCTGTTCCGTAACCAGCTGGTGTAAAAAACGCTGGAATTCCGGCACCACCAGCACGACATCTTTCAGCTAATGAGCCTTGAGGAATTAAATCTACCTCTAATTCTCCAGAAAGCATTTGACGTTCAAATTCGTCATTTTCACCAACGTATGAACTGATCATTTTTTTCACTTGTTTTTGTTGCAATAACAATCCAAGACCAAAATTATCTACTCCAGCGTTGTTGGAAATACATGTAAGATTTTTCACGCCTAATTTTACCAATTCGGCGATTGAATTTTCAGGAATTCCGCATAAACCAAATCCACCAACCATTAAGGTCATGTTGTCTTCGATTCCTTTTAGAGCTTCTGAAACGTTACTAACTACTTTATTCATACGATTGATTTATATAAATTTCTTAAGGTAATGCTAATTCTGGATCTACTTCTTCGGTAGGTTCTCCGTCACCCGATTCTTCATCGTTTTCATCTCCATCTTCTTCCCGCGTAACCATGCTATAATTTTCATTACAGTCTACTTTAGATTCATCAAAATCGTCTGGTTTTTCAAAATCTTCTTTGGATACTTTTAGTTTAGGGTCTTTGTAGACTTTATTCATGAAATACCCATAAATTGGTAATGCCGTTCGCGCTCCTTGTCCTTGATTCGTAGATCTAAATCGTACACCACGATCTTCAGCACCTACCCATACACCTGTTGCTAAGTCTGGCGTTAAGCCAATAAACCAACCATCTGAATTACTTTGTGTTGTACCTGTTTTTCCAGCTGTTGGGTAAGAAATATTTGCCCATGCTTGTCCACTTCGAATACTAGAAGCAGTACCTGATCTACACACTTCTTTCATCATATCGATGATCGAGTATGCGTAGGTTTCGTTGAATACTTCGCGCGTAACGAATTTGTTTGTATAAATTTCATTCCCATAGCGATCTTCAATACGAAGAATGGTAGTTGGTTTATTGAAAAGTCCGTGGTTCACAAACATCGCTTGTGCAGCTACTAATTGGTACAAAGACATATCTACAGATCCTAATGCCATAGAAGGAGTTAAATCTCTTTTAGCCAATTTAATATCCATCAATTCTAAGACATTTCCAAGAATTTTTGGTCCGTTATTACCCATGTGGTTAATTGTCCATGCAGCAATATTGTTTAATGAGTTAGCCAATCCTTTTTTGATGGAAACCGTTCCACCTTCTCCACCACTACCACCTGGACACCAAGTTTTGAAGTAGGTTCCATCGTCGTGGTATAATTTGATGCAATGTCTCACATTTTCAACCTTCGTACACGGTTTTATTACTCCCATTGACATCGCAGTTGCATACACAAAAGGTTTCATGGTAGAACCAACTTGACGTGTTCCTTGTCGCACGTGATCATAGGCGAAATGGTCAATATCGGTACCACCTACCCATGCTTTCACAAACCCTGTTTCTGGTTCAATAGATAATAATCCAGCTTGTAGCATTCCTTTATAATACTTGATAGAATCTAAAGGAGACATGATTCGTTCTTCTTCACCGTCCCAAGTAAAAACTTTAATAGGAATTTTTTCTTTAAATTTTTCCAGAATTTGTTCTTCTGTATATCCAGCATTAGCCAAGTTATAATATCGATCAGATCGTTTGATAGCCGTATTCATGATACTTTTATATTCTTCATCCTTTATATCATTGGAGAAAGGATAATTACGTAATCCACGGTTATTTTGATCAAATTGTGGTTGTAACGTTTGACTTAAATGTCTTTTAACAGCTTCTTCTGCGTACACTTGCATACGGTAGTCTACGGTTGTATAGATCCGTAAACCATCTTCGTAGATATTGTATGGTCTACTTTTATCTTCAGGGTCTTCTAGGTTACGTTTATAGATAACAAAATCTCCATTTTCATCTTTTGCTTCCAATAAATCTACTACCTCTTTACGAACTGCTTCACGGAAATAGGTAGCACGTCCTTTTTTGAAGTTAAGCTGTTGAAAGTTAGACCGTATTGGTTTCGTTTTTAATTGATCGTATTCTTCTTGTGTTAATTTCACGCGTAAACCCTCGTTGTCTTTGTTACTGTTTTTTAACCATTGAAATAATACTTGATTTCTTCGTTCCCATGCACGAATACTATCTTTTTCTCGTGCAGCAGCCACTTCACTGTCTGGTACATCGTTTGGTGATATCCCTTTATTGTTTGCTATTATACCTCGGTAATTTTTTTGCGTAAAAGTATAGGGATTAAATAGTGTAGGGTTTTTACACATCCCTACTAACATAGCTGCTTCTTGTTTTGTTACAGTTTGAGGAGTTTTATTGTAGTAGATTTTACAAGCGTTTGCAATACCAACTGCGTTATACAAGAAATCAAATTGATTCAAATACATCGTAATAATTTCCTCTTTTGTGAACGTTTCTTCAATACGAGTTGAAATGATGTTTTCACGTACTTTTTCAACCAAACGGTTTACCTTTCTACCAACACTTCCAAACCAAGGCTTAGACTCTTCTTCACCATTTGCGCGATCTTCCCGTTGTTTTAAGGTAAATAATTGTTTTGCCAATTGTTGTGTTATGGTGGATGCACCACCCGCACTTCCTGCATTTGCAACTGCACGAGCTAATGCTTTAAAATCAATTCCAGAATGATCGAAAAAACGTTCGTCTTCTGTAGAAATTAAAGCATCCGTAATAAAAGGGGAGATGGAATCGTAATGTGCTACGACGCGATTTACTTTCCAGTAACGCCCTAATTCTGTTTGACCATCATTTGCGTAAACGATGGATGCAGAAAGTTGAGGATCTTTTAAATCTTCGATGGATGGAAGGTCTGTAAAGGACTGGAAGATCAACATTGAAATAATTAGTGTGATCGGAAAAGTTCCAAGTAACCAAAACATACGTGTATACTTACGCGTTTTTTCCGATTCGAAGAGCTTAGCCTGTTGGGTTGATCCTTTTTTAGCCATATCGCATATATTTTATCCAAAAAAAAGTGCTTCTGAGAGCACTTTTTAACCAATTAATTATTTTTTCTTTAAGGATTCTTTGACAAAATTTTCAATCGCTGCTGTCATGCTTGGTGCGTTAGGTTGTGGAGCATGAACATCTAAACGAAGGTTATTTTTAATTACAGCATTGGCGGTTGTTGGTCCAAATGCAGCAATTAAGGTGTTATTTTGCTTAAAATCTGGGAAGTTTTTGAATAATGATTCAATTCCACCTGGACTAAAAAATACCAGCATATCGTAATATACATCTCCTAAATCACTTAAATCAGAAGCCACCGTTCTATATAGCATTGCCTTAGTGAAATCGATGTTGTGTTCTTCTAATGTTTCTGGAATTTTATCGCGTAAAATATCTGTACAAGGCAATAAATATTTTTCGCCTTTGTGTTTTTTCATGCTATCCATTAAATCTTCTATCGATTGTTTTCCAAAGAAAATTTTACGTTTTCTGTAGGTAACATATTTTTGAAGATACAAGGCAACAGCTTCTGAGATGCAGAAATATTTTAAGGAGTCTGGAACCGTGTAGCGTGTTTCTTGAGCAATTCTAAAAAAGTGATCTATCGCATTTTTAGAGGTCATAATTACCGCTGTATACTCATTAAAATCAATTCTTTGTGAACGAAATTCTTGTGCACTTACCCCTTCCACTTTAATGAACGGACGAAAATCTATCTTTAGCTTATATTTATCCGCTAAATCAAAATAAGGAGACTTCTCTCCTTCAGGTTTAGGTTGAGAAACCAAAATTGTTTTGATGCTCAAAATGCTAATTATTAAGTTAATCTAATTTTATAATTTACCCTCTACCAGTTTCCAAATAGGATACATAGGGATAATTTCAAACATACAAAAGTACAAAATTATATAATACCATGATATACCCTTGGAAAAAGCAAATAGAATTCCTCTGATTATTCTATATGTGTAAAAGATACAGAGTATTATGAATAATATATACGCGAATGCTTCAGCATTTGAATCGTTAAAAATCCAGAGTAAAACGAATAAAGAGAAGATCACTCCTAAAAATTTGCAAATTGCCCAATTGGTTAATTTAATTGCTTTTGTAATACCGATTTCTCCAGTAATGTATTCTACTAAATTTAAAAACAAGTATGGACCAAACAAAAAAAGCATCGGAGTATAAACAACTGCTAATAAAGTATTTGTATCTATAGATGGTTGAAAAAAATCGACGGTTAAGTATAACAAGCAACTCGCACAAATTAAAAAGTTTACAATTAAACAGAAAGAAGAAAGAGCAGTTAATGGCAGTTCTTCTTGTGAAATTTTTTCTATCGAACGATTTTTATAAATACTTTTTGCGATTGCTATTAAAAAATAGCTAGAGCTCATACGTGCGAACGTGATAAGTAAAATTCCGATGGAAAGAAACATGGTAATGGAACCATACATGGAATTCGCCTTTGGAGATAGTAGTTTAGGCACCACAATCTCTTGCGTGTTATTAATAATACCAAATGCGAGTGAAACCAATTTTTCTTTTTTTATTGCTAAGCAAAATTAGTGTTTTGTTTTAAGGAGCTTAAAAAAATTACCTTTTTTATTTCAGTAACTTTTAAAAAATATAAACCCTTTTGCTCTTTTGATATTGGTATTTATCTGATTGGTAAAAGGTGTTTTTTTTTGTTTTAAAAAACTATCGAATAGTCGGCAACATTATTAGTTTATATTCTATTATAATAGTAATTTTGTTCGAAGAATCATTTTACATAACTTATGAAGACAGATTTATATGCACACCCAGATTATTATAATTTGGATGATTTGTTCACGGAAGAGCAATTGTTAGTTCGTGACGCTACGCGTGCTTGGGTGAAAAGAGAAGTTTCTCCAATCATTGATGAGCATTATGAAAACGCTACTTTTCCTACCCATTTGTTACGAGGATTAGGTGAAATTGGTGCTTTTGGTCCATATATTCCTGAAACCTATGGAGGTCCTGGATTAGATCAAATTTCGTACGGTTTGATAATGCAAGAGTTAGAACGTTGTGATTCTGGTCTTCGTTCTACAGCTTCTGTACAAAGTTCTTTGGTGATGTATCCAATTTGGAAGTATGGTAACGAAGAACAACGCATGAAATACTTGCCAAAATTAGCTACAGGAGAAATGATGGGATGTTTTGGTTTGACTGAACCAGACCATGGATCTAATCCTGGTGGAATGATTACTAACTTCAAAGATGCTGGTGATCACGTAATTTTGAATGGTGCAAAGATGTGGATTTCCAACGCTCCTTTTGCGGATATCGCAGTGGTTTGGGCGAAAGATGAGACTGGAAGAATTCACGGATTGATTGTAGAGCGTGGTATGGAAGGATTCTCAACTCCTGAAATGCATGGAAAACTTTCTTTACGTGCTTCAGCAACAGGAGAATTAATTTTCGTGGATGTGAAAGTTCCAAAAGCAAATATTTTACCAAATAAAACAGGATTAGGTGCACCACTTGGATGTTTAGATTCTGCACGTTTTGGTATTGCTTGGGGTGCTTTAGGTGCTGCAATGGATTGTTATGATCAAGCGCTTAGATATTGTAAAGAACGTACACAATTTGGTGTTCCAATCGGTTCGTTCCAATTACAACAAAAGAAGTTGGCTGAAATGTTAACCGAAATTACAAAAGCGCAATTATTAACCTTCCGTTTAGGTCAATTGAGAAATGAAGGTAGAGCAACTTCTGCACAAATTTCTATGGCGAAACGAAACAACTGTGAAATCGCGATCAACATTGCACGTGAAGCGAGACAAATCCACGGTGGAATGGGTATTACTTCTGAATATTCTATGATGCGCCACATGGCAAATTTAGAGTCCGTAGTAACGTATGAAGGTACGCACGACATACATTTGCTAATTACGGGTATGGATATTACAGGTATTCCTGCTTTCGCACGCGACATGCCAGATTTATCTAAAATGTAATAAGACTTAGATCATTATTGATTGAAGAGGTTGTTTTAGGACAGCCTCTTTTTTTGTTTATATTTTCCATGTTATAACATAATAATTATTTATATTATAACAATTTATTTATATTTGTTATAACATTATGAAATAATTATACTAATTTAGAAGGTAAATTATTTTGTAAATTAATTGATTAGCATTAACTTCAACTAAAACAATAAGCCATGAAAGCACAAACGTTGGTTAAACTAAAAAAAGTGGGAAATAGTCAAGCGATTATCATACCCTCTAATTTTCTAAAAGGTGTAGATAAAACCCATGAAATTGAAATGAATATTGTAAATAATGAAATTCGATTAATTTTTGCAGAACCCTTAAAATCACTCAAAGAGTTGATAGATGAAAAGCGTGCAAGAAATAAGAAGATGTTAACCTCTATCCATAAAAAAATAGAGCAATTAGATTCTCAAAAATTTGATGATGATTATATTATCAACGGTGCCGATGAATTAATAGATTAAATAATTACAATAATAATTCGAAAAATACAAACATAAAATGAAGCAAGGACAAATAGTGAATGTTAATTTTGAACCACAATTAGGAGCTGAAATAATGAAAACAAGACCAGCAGTTATTATTTCAAATACACTACTAAACAATAAGTTGCCAGTTGTTACAGTAGTACCACTACGAGGGAGTCTTGATAAAGCATTAGATTTTATGCATATTGTAAATTTTGATGCTAAAAATAACTTGGATAAAGATAGTTTTGCCGATGTATGTCAATTAAAAAGTATTGATAAAAAAAGAGTGATGGGATTAAGAGGTGTAATAGGTACGGATGATTTAGCAGAAATAATAAGTAGTTTAGATTTTGTCTTTCAATAAGATTGAACCGGTCACAATTTGTGACTAGTTCGATTAAACCACAAACTTATATCCAACACCTCTAATACTATGAAAATACTTTGGTGTCTTTGGGTCTTCTTCAAATATTTTACGGAAATTAAGGATGTAGTTGTCGATGGTTCTGGAAGTTGGAAATTGATCATTTCCCCAAAGGGTATCTAAAATTTCATCTCTGGAAATTACTAGGCCTTGTTTGGAGTTAAATAATTTCAATAAATCTATTTCTCGTTTACTTAAATCGTGTTTTTCGCCAGTAATAGTATTATTTACAACATAACTTGTAAAATCTACCGTAAAGTTACCTAGGGTGATTTTATCGATAATAGTGGTAGTTTCTTCGATTCCTTCCACCAAAATTTGCACGCGAAGTAATAATTCTTCTAGATCAAACGGTTTGGGTAGGTAATCGTTTGCTCCAAGTTTCAGTCCTGCGATACGGTCTTGCGTAGTACCTTTGGCAGATAGAAATAATATCGGTACACGACTATACTTGCGTATTTCTTTGCAAATGGTGAGTCCGCTTACTTCTGGAAGCATGACATCCAAGATGACCAAATCGAATGTATCCATTTCAAAGGCACGTAAAAATGCTTCAGTACCGTGGGTTACCGTTTCAATCGAATAACCTTCTAGTTCTAGATTCATTTTGATTAAATCCAAAAGGCTTTCTTCATCTTCTATTACACAAATCTTTTTCAAAATATGAATGATAGTTTACGCGTTATGAATGGTTGTAATCCAGTCTTCTACGGATTTGGAATTTTCAATATAGAAACTTCCAGAAGCTGTTCTACGCAATGCAATTAATGCAGCGCCTGATTGTAGTCTTTCTCCAAAATCGTTTGCTATGGAACGAATATATGTTCCTTTGCTGCAGGTAATTTTAAAGTCTATTTCTGGGAAACGAGTGGTATCGATGTCAAATGTAGAAATATGAATTTTATTCGCTTTTAAAACAACTTCTTTTCCAGCTCTAGCAAGATCATACGCTCGTTTTCCGTCAATTTGTTTGGCTGAAAATATCGGAGGAACTTGGTCTTGTTCGCCTATAAAAGATACGCGTACTTCTTCTAGTAGTTCTGGTGTAATGTGATTGATAGGAAATTCTTGGTTATATTCAGTTTCGAGGTCGTAGGAAGGGGTAGTTTTACCAACTAAAATAGTTCCTGTATAGGTTTTATCTTCCAATACAAATTGGTCAATTTTTTTCGTGTTTTTTCCGGTACAAATGATTAGTAATCCTGAAGCTAGAGGATCTAACGTTCCGGCATGCCCTACTTTAAATTTTTTTATTCCTAGTTTTTGTTTCAGGTTCCAACGTAATTTATTTACCACATCGAAAGAGGTCCAATGAAGTGGTTTATCTACCAATAATGTTTCACCAGCTTGGAAATCGAATTTCATTAATGTGTAAATGATTTAATGTGTAAATGGATTAATGTGCAAATTAACTAATGTGAAAATGTAACAATTAAAGTAGTTAATTATTTATTAAAAAATAGTTCAAAAATAATGAATGCTAAACCAAGTACGATTCGGTACCAACCCCACATTTTGAACCCGTATTTCTTTAATATTCCGATAAAGAATTTGATAGCAATCACTGCTACCGAGAAAGCCACGATGTTTCCAATAATGAACAACAGGAGGTAATTTTTTTCAAGTAACATTTCATAGCCTTTCATTTCAACGATTTGTCCTACAGCAACAGGAACATCCCAATCTTTCAAGAAAATGGAATAACTAGTAACCGCAAGCATGGTTGGAACAGCCAAGAAAAAACTAAATTCTGCCGCCATGCGCATCGTTAAGCCTTGTTGCATACCACCTATGATAGAAGCTGCGGAGCGACTTGTACCGGGCATCATAGCCAGACATTGCCAAAAACCGATGGTTACAGCACTTTTATTGGATATATTTACTTCTTCGTCGATATGTGTTCTTTTAAATAAATGATGAATAAACAATAAGATGATACCACCAACGATAAGTGTAATAGCAATAGGCAATGGTTTTTCTAATACAGCTTCAATTTTATCGTCGAATAATTTCCCGAGAACGAGTGCTGGGATTACTGCTAAACCAATTTTCATGTAGAATTTGAAATTGCTAAAGTCAAAGAATTTTTTCCAATATAGAACTACTACAGCTAAAATTGCCCCAAATTGAATCGATACTTGGAACATTTTTACAAATACATCTTTTTCAACACCGAATAAAGTACTGGTAAAAATCATATGAGCGGTAGACGAAACAGGCAAAAATTCCGTCAGTCCTTCAATGATTGCAAGGACAATTGCTTGAAGAAAATCCATTATTTTTCTGGAGTTTCGTTGTTGTCCGTTTGTTTAGGTTTTTTCATAATTGCATAGATCATAACAATATAACCAGTAATTATCAAGATAGGTGCAAGTGTCAAACGTATGGGTGAAAATAACGCTGCAGCATCAAATTTATTTGGATCAGCAGAACCACCACCAATCATTAAAATAAATCCAAAAATATTGATTACCAATCCAATGATTAATAATTTATAGTTTAAATTTTGAAATGCGAATCTGTGGTTTGCTTTGTCCATTTTTTTTTAATTTAATTAATATAAGTCGTCTAATTTCATGCGTAAGTACTTGTTCAAAGCGAACCAAGTAGAAAGCAAGGTAATAATTATCCCTATTAAAATAAGGGAAGCAAAAAGTATCAACAAGGTTTGAATCTGAAAAGCAATTTCAATGGAATCTACCAAGTTATTTATGGTATAGAACAAGGAAACTAACAAAGCCATTCCGATTAATGCGGAAACAACACCTTGAAGGATTGCTTGTGTCAAGAATGGTTTACGAATGAAACCAGCAGTTGCACCAACTAATTGCATGGTTTTGATAGTGAAACGTTTGGAGTAAAGTGCTAAACGAATCGTATTATTAATCATAGCAACGGCTACAACAATTAAAAGAGCAGCAACAATTAAAAAAAGAAAAACAAACTGTTTAAAACCAAGATTTACTTGTTCTACACTAGCCTCGTCGTAATTAACTTCATCAATTTTATTTTTATACGTATTTAATAATTTATGTTTGATGAATAACATCCCTTTTTTATTTGCATATTTTTCTTTTGGTCGGTAACTTATTGTTGGAGGCAGTGGATTTGCGTTTTCAAAAATGGAAAGAATTTCTTTCGAATTGGCAGTAGAACCACTGAATTCATCCATTGCTCTGTCGGGAGAAATAAACGTTACTTCTTTAAATTCAGGCCACGTATTTATTTCAAGTTCAATTTGTTTGATATCGGCAACCGTTTGCTCCGGTTTAAAAAATAAATCCCCTTGAAGGTTTTCTTTTGCTTGTGTTTGTATGGATTTTAATCCCAACATACCACCCAACACTAATCCTATCATAAATAGAACGAGGGAAATACCAATGACTGTGGAAACGTAACTAGTACGTAGTCCTTTTCGACTGTATTTTTCTGCAGATTCACTCATTGATGCGAAGTTAGGAAAATTTAAGATAAGAAAAAACGAAGTTGGAACCTTAAACAAATTTTAACAACAAATATTTTAGTAATTCTAAGTAATGGATGTGAACTGTATAGGTGTATAATGTGTACATTTATTGTTTTAACCATTAAGAAATTGAGAAATTTTGGACGTTTTTGTGGATGTAGTATCTAGGAACATTGAGTTCACGATGTTCATATGAGTTGCTGTGGAATGTGTACATTTAGTGTTTTAACCATTAAGAAATTGAGAAATTTTGGACGTTTTTGTGGATGTAGTATCTAGGAGCATTGAGTTCACGATGTTCATATGAGTTGCTGTAGAATGTGTACATTTAGTGTTTTTAACCATTCAGAAATTTAGGACGTTTTTGGAGAAGTAGGAATGGAAGAGTATTAAGTTCACAATGTTCATTTGAGCAGGGGAGAATACGTACTTTTATTTTTTTTAAGAATTGAGAAATGGAGGTGTATGGACGTTTGTGTGGGGTGAAAGAGTATTGTGAAATTTAATAAAATTAGTATCGAATGAAATTAGCAGATTTTGACGCAATTATTTTTGATTTGGGGGGTGTGTTGATTAATTTGGATTATACACGAACAACCAAGGCGTTTGAAGCTTTGGGCTTGACCAATTTTAATGAGCTATATTCGCAGGCTTCACAGACTGGTTTGTTTGATGCTTTTGAAAAAGGGGAATGTTCGGTACAGTATTTTATCAATAAAGTGTTGGATTATCTACCGCAAGGAATTCAAGCAAATAAGGTAGTGGAAGCTTGGAATGCGATGATTTTAGATTTTCCGGTGGAAAATTTAGCGTTGTTGAAACGACTTCAAGGAGAAAAACGTACATTTTTGTTGAGTAATACGAATGAAATCCACATTCAGAAAGTACATCATCATTTGCAACAGGTTTCGGAAGAAAAAACCTTACACCCTTATTTTGAGAAGGTTTATTTTTCGAGTGACATTGGGATGCGCAAACCAGATGCTGAAATCTTTGAATTTGTTTTGAAAGAACAGGGATTGAATCCAGCGAGAACTTTATTTATTGATGATACGGAACAACATATTTTGGGGGCACAAAAAGTAGGCATACAAACGTATCATTTAGGGAAGGGGGAGCGTATTTGTGGTTTGTTTTAGTCGTTGGTAGCAATCTCTAGTAAAAAAGACTTGATTTCGTCCTCATGAATTGGATTAATAATCCATTCGATAGGTTCGGAATAGTCCATTTCTGTAAAGTATCCGAGCTGAATCTTGAACATTTTTTTTGAGAATGAGTCTCCAAAAATTTCTTGTGCTCTCGTGGTAATTTGATGCATTGAGAAATATTTTTTGAGTAGTAAATATAAGTCCACATAATCTTTCCACTTTGATCTTCTTCCAATAGCATAAGCTTTCATTGCTGCTAGAGTAAGTAAATCAGGCATATTAAATTGTTTGGTTTTGATTAATGATTGTTTTATGTCAAATGGATAAAAAAAATAAGTCCATTTTACACCATCTATAATTACATGTAATCCATCATAATCTTCAAATAAAATAGAGAACCGAATGTTTTTCTCTAATAGTTTGGTTTTTATTTTTTGATTAGAAAAAGGAATAGATTTAAATAAGTCAAAATCTATGCTTTTTCGATGACCAATTTGTAAGGCGATAGCAGTTCCACCGACTAAAATATATTCTCTTTTGAATGTTTGTAGTAAATCTAATTGTGTTAATTGTGAATCATTTAAAATATTGAGGTGCATATCTTCTGAAATAGAGATTAAAAAAGTGAGCAATTTTTGGGAATAAATTTGATTTTTGTTGGGTAGATATTTTAATGAAAATTTCAGTTAAATTAATTATCCCATATGTTTTTTTTAAAGCTAAAAAATCATCCCAACTTCCATAATTCAGTATAAACTCCACAAGAACTTCATCACTTATTTCATTGATTTTAGATTTATCCATATACCAAAACAAATCCTTATGTTTTTGTAAGAATTTATTTCTTTTGTTGGTAGGAATTCTAGTTTCCATTATGGTGATTTTCATAATCAAATATACGAAATTCAAGCGATATTTTTTGTTGGAATAATAATTTAAAATCTTACATCGAAATATATTTTAACTTTGTTTTCATCAATAATTATTCAAAAAATGCAAACCAAATTAAGCGTTAACATCAACAAAATCGCTACGATACGCAATGCACGTGGTGGCAATACTCCGAATATAGTTCAGGCAGCGATTGACTGTGAACGTTTTGGTGCACATGGCATTACCATCCATCCGCGTCCAGATGAACGTCATATCACTACGCAAGACACATACGACTTGGCCAAGGTGGTAACTACTGAGTATAACATCGAAGGATATCCGGATGCGCGTTATATGCATTTAATCGCGGAATTAAAACCAGCGCAGGCAACTTTGGTTCCTGATCCACCACACGTATTAACTTCCAATGCAGGTTGGGATACTGAAAAACATTTGGAGGAGTTACGCAACATCATTTCTGAAATCAAAAGTCATGGTGTTCGAACTTCGATTTTTGTAGATACGGCGTTGAAAAACATAGAATACGCTGCTAAAACAGGGGTCGATCGTATTGAGTTGTATACCGGTCCTTATGCAGAACATTTTCCCATTAATAAAGAAGAAGCCATCGCTCCTTATGTTGCTGCCGCTAACCTGGCACATGAATTAGGATTGGGAATTAATGCAGGACACGATTTAAGCCTCGAAAATTTGGCTTATTTCAAAGCGAAAATTCCACATTTAGCAGAGGTTTCGATTGGACACGCACTGATATCGGATGCATTGTATTTCGGGTTGGAGAATACGGTTCAAATGTATTTGAAGGAATTGGGGTAAAAAAAATATGCGTTATGGATTTGTGTCATAATCCATAACGCATAATTAATTAATCGACACGAATGTCATTCACCTTCAATTTTTGAACTTCACCAAATTTTGATAATTTTTTCTGATCAATCTTTTTCATATTTCCGTAAATGGTAATTACTATCGGACGATTTAAAATATTTTGTTCATAGAAAGAAGTAATATTATCAAACGTCAAGTTTTTATAGATTTCATATTTCTTCAAACGAGGAGATTCGGTATGCCCCATTTCTCTACCACTTGAAATAGCAGCTGAAATATTTCTAAAATTCGGATAACTTGCAGACAACGAATTAATCAAACCAGCTTTTATCATTTGTAATCTTTCAGGTTTTTTAGGTAAATTATCTAAAATACTATCCATTACCGAGATAGCATCGTTTGATTTATCTACCTGACATCCAACATAGGAATAGAAAAATCCAGGTTTGTTTTTCTCAATTGGAGAAATAAAAGAACCACCAGTTGCATATGCTAATGAACGGTATTCTCTGATTTCTTGCATTAAAATACCAGAAAAACCATCACTCATGTAACTATTAAACGCTTCTGCATACACCTCATCTTTCGGTTCACCAGAAAAATTAGGTGTATTCATCAAAAAGTAAATTTGACTTTGAACCGCTTTTTTATCATTGACAACCAATATTTTATTCTTTGAAATCGGTTGGTTTAATTCATCTAAATAAGGAACTTTATTCCTTGATTTATCCGCAGAAAAAGAATTAGACAACATTGTAATCAATTCATTTTGATTTATATTACCTACAAAATGGTAGGTTGTTGCATAATTTTCTGTCTTTTTTATAGACTCCAAAATACGTTCTGCTTTTACAGTATCCAATCCTTTTTCGGTAATTCTAGACAAATATTCTGAATACTTTCCTTTCATAGCGTAGTATAACAGTGTTTTTCCCATACCATCAGGATTTTTAGTTTCTGCGCTACGGTTTGTTTTCATTCCATCAACAATAGTTTTTAAAGCGGATTGATCTACTTTGGGATTATAAACCAACTCTTTGATGATTGGAAGCGCCTTTTGAATACTTGATTCTGGTCCTTCAAATACAAAACTTGTTCTATTATTAGATGAAAAAGCATAATAGGAAATCCCTAACAAAGCAAACTCTTTTTTCAACTGATCTCTTGATAGATCCTTTGTATAACAAAAATTAAACAATTGATTTGTAAACTCTAAGTTTTTGATTGAATCTGTACCTACACCACGTTCCACTGACAAAGTGAAAATATCATTGTAAGGATTAGGTGTAATGTATAAATCTGAGGAATGTAGTTTTGTTCTAACCGCGTCTTTATCATAATTTAAAATACGAGGATTTGTATTTTCTTTAATGTCTGATAAAAATTTTGTAGCGTAAGCAGATTCTATTTTTTGGTCCGTAACTACTGGTTCAAAACCTGGTTTATCTAATGGGGAGTTCTATATATTAAAATTTTGATATTCAAATAATTATATGTATTTTTGTGTAGTAAAATTATAGAAAAATGAACAGTCAAAAATACAAAACAACAGGCAATAAATCATTATTTGACCA
>Ga0172373_10003769_pt1 | contig 21818 bp, 21 predicted proteins | sample Lak10m_2_FD_114546 | JGI IMG/M metagenome (GOLD analysis project Ga0172373, IMG submission 114546) | Freshwater microbial communities from Kabuno Bay, South-Kivu, Congo - kab_092012_10m | ecosystem: Environmental > Aquatic > Freshwater > Lake | place: Democratic Republic of the Congo...
TATTTTTACGCCTTGAAAATGAACAAAAATCCTGCGCGATTTGGGTACATTCATTCTTGGAAATCGCCTTACATCCCCGCGATAATAAGCAATCTTGGCTTAAATCATCCATAAGTTGCGGTGATTTCTGCCAATTTACATATTCAGCCAGTAAAATACCCTTATTTTTGGACACTATTAGGCGAGCTTAACTATGAAAAAAATCAAGGTGCTTTTTGTCTGTATGGGCAATATTTGCCGTTCGCCGACGGCTGAAGGCGTTTTTACAAAGCTGCTTAAAGAACGGCGCTTAGATGCCCAATTTGCCATCGATTCGGCCGGCACGCATGCTTACCATGTCGGCGATGCGCCTGATTTGCGCGCCCAAAAAGCGGCGCGGGAACGCGATGTTGAATTAGCGCATCTTAGGGCCAGGAAAGTGACGCACGGCGATTTTGAGGATTTTGATTTCGTGCTGGCTATGGATGACGATAATTATGCCATCCTGATCGAAGCCTGTCCTGACGAATATAAAGAGAAAGTCCGCTATTTCCTCGATTACGCCCCGCATTTGAACGTGCGCGAAGTGCCTGATCCTTATTATGGCGGCAGTTATGGTTTTGAGCGGGTGCTGGATTTGATAGAAGAAGCCTCGGCCGGTTTTTTAAAAACCTTGCACGAAACCGGGCGTTTAACATCACCTAAGCATTAAGGAGTCACTATGGCAATTATTTCAAATACAGTCGCTTACCTTGATAACGGCGTCGTACTGGAAGCATGCTTTGCTTTCGATGATGCGTTTTCGGACCGGCGTCCTGCGGTTTTAATCAATCATGCCTGGGGCGGGCGAGATGCGTTTGTTGCCGGCAAAGCCAGGCAGCTTGCGGAGCTGGGTTACGTCGGCTTTGCGCTGGATATGTACGGCAAAGGCATCCTGGGTGCAACGCCCGACGAGAATGCCGCGCTGATGCAGCCTTTTATCGACGATCGCGCGCTATTGCAGCAACGCATAACGGCGGCTTTAGCGGCTGTTAAATTGCTGCCGTGGGTCGATGAGACAAAAATCGCCGCGATAGGCTTTTGCTTTGGCGGTTTGTGCGTGCTGGATTTAGCCAGGACGGGCGCGGATATTTGCGGAGTGGTTAGTTTCCACGGACTGTTGGGCGCGCCGGACAATCGCAAGGGCCAGGCGATTAAAGCCCGGGTGTTGGCGCTGCACGGCCATGACGACCCGTTGGTGCCGGTTGAACAAGTCCTCGCGTTTGAACGGGAAATGACGGAGGCCGGCGCGGACTGGCAGTTACTGACTTTCGGCCATACAATGCATGCGTTTACGAACCCGGCCGCGAATAACCCTGATTTCGGCACCGTCTATCAAGCCGATGCCGACCGGCGCTCGTGGCTAGCGATGAAAAATTTTCTTGCCGAAATCTTTGCCTGATTTTAAAGCGTCAACATCTTCGACGCATTTGTTATAATGAGCGCTTTGTCACTTATGTGGAGGCGTTTGGGCGGCTTCTGCATGGGCTTGCTTGCAAGGCAAGACGGTAAGGCGACCTCCTGGATTTAAAAACGGAGCAGTCTTAATCAGATTTTGGCGTCCGATAAAATGCATCCCGTTTTTGAGGCGGGCGTAATGTCGGTGAAAGTAGCCAAAAAACCCTGTCGATGAATCCATCGGCACACTGTTTATATAGGGATCAATGTCAAACTTCGCCAAAGAAATTATTTCTGTCAATCTCGAAGATGAGATGCAACAGTCCTATCTCGATTACGCCATGAGCGTTATCGTCGGTCGAGCCCTGCCGGATGTCAGGGACGGCCTTAAGCCGGTGCACCGTCGTGTGTTATACGCGATGAGCGAATTAGGCAACGATTGGAATAAACCCTATAAAAAATCGGCGCGTATCGTCGGCGACGTGATCGGTAAATACCACCCGCATGGCGATACCGCGGTCTACGATACGATGGTGCGCATGGCGCAGCCGTTTTCGATGCGCTATATGCTGATAGACGGGCAGGGCAATTTCGGTTCGGTTGACGGTGATTCGCCTGCCGCGATGCGTTACACCGAAGTGCGCATGGCAAAAATCGCGCATGAATTATTGGCCGACATCGATAAGGAAACCGTCGATTTTATTCCCAACTACGATGAATCGGAGTCCGAGCCGCAGGTGTTGCCTACGCGCATACCGACCTTATTGATTAACGGTTCGTCCGGTATCGCCGTCGGCATGGCGACCAATATTCCGCCGCATAACCTGGCTGAAGTGATCGGCGCTTGCCTGGCGCTGTGCGATAATCCCGAAGCTACCGTTCATGAGTTGATGCAACATGTCCCAGGGCCTGATTTTCCTACCGCCGCGTCCATTAACGGCGCTTCGGGCATTTATAGCGCTTATACCACGGGTCGCGGCAAAATATACTTACGCGCGCGTTGCCATTTTGAAGACATCGGCGACAGCAGCCGGCAAGCGATCATCACGACCGAATTACCGTACCAGGTCAATAAAGCGCGCTTGTTGGAGAAAATTGCCGAATTGGTGAAGGACGGCAAGCTGGAAGGCATATCCGGTTTGCGTGACGAATCGGATAAGGACGGCATGCGCATGGTGATCGAATTGCGCCGTGGCGAAGTGCCCGAAGTGGTGTTGAATAACCTGTACAAGCAGACGCAATTCCAGACGGTTTTCGGCATCAACATGGTGGCCTTGCTCGATGGACGGCCGCACTGCATGAATCTTAAAGAGATTCTCAGCGCTTTTATCGACCACCGGCGCGAGATTGTCACGCGCAGGACGATTTACCTGTTACGCAAGGCGCGCGAACGGGCGCATGTCCTGGAAGGTTTGGCGGTCGCCCTCGCGAATATTGATGAGATGATCGAATTGATCAAGACCTCGATCAACAGGGAAGAAGCCAAAGAGGGTTTGCTGGCAAGAGCCTGGCATGCCGGCTTGGTCGCATCCTTGCTGGACAGGGCGGATGCCGATCGCTCCAGGCCTGCCGACCTGGATGCAGGGTTCGGCTTGCATGACGGGGCTTACCGGCTTTCGGAAACCCAGGCGCAGGCGATCCTGGATTTGCGTCTGCACCGTTTGACCGGCCTGGAACAGGATAAAATTGTCGATGAATACAAAGAGTTGCTGGCGCAAATTGATGAGTATCTTTATATCCTCGGCAACGACAGTCGTTTGATGGAAATCATCAGGGAAGAACTGACTGCGATCAAGGCGCAGTATTCGGACCCGCGCCGCACCGAAATTGTCCAGAACCAACTGGATTTATCCGACGGCGACCTGATTACCGAAGAGGATATGGTCGTGACGATGTCGCATGAGGGTTATGTCAAATCGCAGCCGCTCAGCGATTACAAGGCGCAGCGGCGCGGCGGGCGCGGCAAGTCGGCAACGACGATGAAAGAAACCGATTTCATCGACAAGCTGATTATTGCCAACACGCATGATACCATTTTGTGCTTCTCGTCATTGGGCAAGGTCTATTGGCTGAAAGTCTACCAATTGCCGGTTGCCAGCCGCGCCGCGCGCGGCAAGCCGTTCGTCAACCTGCTGCCGTTGGAGCAGGGTGAAAAAATCAATGCCTTGCTGCCGGTCCGGGAATTTAGCGACAATAAATTTATTTTCATGGCGACTTCTTCAGGCACCGTTAAAAAGACGCCGCTGAACGAGTTCGAGCGCCAGCGCACGACCGGCAAAATGGCGATCGAATTGCGCGAGGACGATGCCTTGGTCGGCGTAGCTGTCACCGATGGTCAGCAAAATGTCATGCTGTTCAGCAGCGACGGCAAAGCGATCTGCTTTAACGAAGCCGATGTCCGATCTATGGGGCGGACTGCATCCGGTGTGCGCGGTATGCGTTTGCAGAAAGGGCAACAAGTCATCTCGCTGATTATCGCGTCGGAAGGCACGGTGTTGAATATCACCGAAAACGGTTACGGCAAGCGCACCTTGGTGGAAAAATTCAATTGCCAGAGCCGCGGCGGGCAGGGCGCCATCGCGATGCAGACCACGGAGCGCAACGGCCGGGTGGTTGGCGCATTGCTGGTCAATGATAACGACGAATTAATGATTATCACCGATGGCGGCACTTTGGTCAGGACCCGGGTCGCGGAAATCTCGGTCGTCGGCAGGAATACCCAGGGCGTGACGGTTATCCGCCTCGATAAAAAAGAAAAAGTCATTGGTGTAGACCGTATTGAGGGTTTGGCTGGCGAAGACGACAGCAGTAATGAAGACGATGTTTTAACAGGCGAAGACGCTGTAGCCGACGATGAGCAGCCATCAGGAGAAGAATAATGTCCAGAATATACAATTTCAGCGCAGGCCCTTCTACATTGCCCGAACCCGTTTTACTGCAAGCCCGGCAGGAGATGCTGGAATGGCGGGATAGCGGCATGTCGGTGATGGAAATGAGCCATCGCGGCAAACATTTTGCGATCATTGCCGAAGAATTGGAAAGCGATTTGCGCGGGTTGCTGGCGATACCGGCCAATTACAAGGTGTTGTTTTTGCAAGGCGGCGCGGCGGCGCAGTTTTCGCTGATCCCGATGAATATCCTGGATGGTAAAAGCAAAGCCTGTTACGTTAATACCGGCGCCTGGTCGGAAAAAGCCATAAAAGATGCGCAGGCCTATTGCGATGTCGTGGTCAGCGCCAGCGCGGAAAGCTCAAAGTTTACGACCATCCCGGATTATTCAAGCTGGATTCTCGATGAACAAGCGGCTTACCTGCATTACACGTCGAACGAAACGATACACGGCGTCGAGTTTACCGGTATTCCCGACGGCAAAGGTTTGCCGCTGGTATCGGATATGTCGTCGAATATCCTGTCGCGCCCGGTCGATGTCAGCCAATACGGTTTGATTTATGCCGGAACCCAAAAAAACATGGGTCCTTCCGGCGTTACGGTGGTGATCGTCAGGGACGATTTAATCGGCCATGCTTCGAAAGTCACGCCGTCGGTGTTTAACTATGCCGAACAGGCGAAAAACCAGTCCATGCTCAATACCCCGGCAACCTATAACTGGTACCTGGTCGGTTTGGTGTTGAAATGGTTGCAGGCGCAGGGCGGTGTTGCCGAAATCGAACAGCGTAATATCGCCAAAGCGGCGAAACTGTACCAGGCGATAGATCAATCTTCGCTGTACCATAACCCGGTGGTTGTCGCTTATCGTTCGCGCATGAATGTGCCGTTTATTCTGGCGGATGAAAGCCTGGATAAGGATTTTCTTGCCGCCGCCGAAGCCAACGGTTTGCATGAATTAAAAGGCCATCGCTCGGTAGGCGGTATGCGGGCGAGTATTTACAACGCCATGCCGGAAGCGGGAGTCGATGCGCTGATCGCGTTCATGGCCGAATTTGAACGAACTCATTGAGAGCTCTTATGTCAGCCGTTACCTCGCTTGCCGAACTTAGGGAACAAATTGACGCCATCGATGCAGAGATACTGCGTTTGATTAATCAGCGGGCGGCGTGCGCGCTGGAAGTCGCCAGGACCAAGATTGCCCAGGGCGAGTACGGTACGTTTTATCGTCCCGACAGGGAGGCGCTGGTGTTGCGGCGTATCCAGGAGTTAAATCAAGGGCCGCTGGCGGACGATACGGCGATACGGTTTTTCAGGGAAATCATGTCGGCCTGCCTGGCTTTGGAGAAACCGCTGGAAGTGGCGTTTTTAGGCCCGGAAGGCACATTTACGCAACAAGCGGCTTTTAAGCATTTCGGGCATGCCGTTAAAACCGTGCCGGTTGCAACGATACATGAGATTTTCAATACGGTTGAGGCGGACTTGTGCCAGTTCGGCGTCGTGCCGGTGGAAAATTCGACCGAAGGCGTGATTACGCATACGCTGGACAGGTTGTTGACTTCACAGTTAAAAATATGCGGCGAAGTGGAAATCAGGGTGCATCAAAACCTGATGGGTTTGGCGGAAAATCCGGTCGAAATCAGTACCGTCTATTCGCATCAGCAATCGCTGGCGCAGTGCCGGCAATGGCTGGATAAGCATCTGCCGCAGGCTAGGCGTGTTGCCGTGAGCAGTAATGCCGAGGCGGCGCGTTTGGCGTCAACGGATAAACAGGTAGCCGCAATTGCCGGTGTGGCCGCTGCCGAGGTTTATCAGTTGCCGATTATCGAAAAAAATATCGAAGACGTTGCGAATAATACGACGCGTTTTATTATTATCGGCGGGCAACAGCCGGCCTCCACCGGTAAGGATAAAACCTCGCTGGTGGTTTCCACCGGTAACAAGCCGGGCGCATTACATAGGGCGTTGGAGCCGTTTGCGACCTTTGACGTCGATATGGTCAATATCGAGTCCAGGCCGTCGCATCAAGGCTTATGGGATTATGTGTTTTTTATTGACATCCAGGGACACAGTGACGACAGCCAGGTTGCAAGGGCTTTAGCCTCTTTGCAGGATAAGGTCAATATGCTGAAAATATTAGGTTCTTATCCTAAGGCGGTGTTTTGATATGGCAAAAATTACGCAATTATCACAATTGGATTTAAATAATACGTACTCTTATGCGGATTATTTAACTTGGCGGTTTGAAGAAACCGTTGAGTTAATCAAAGGTAAAATCATGCTGATGAGTCCTGCGCCTAATTTTAATCATCAGAGCATTTCGAAGAATCTTTTGGTGGAGATAGGGATTTATTTGAAGGGTAAATCTTGCCAGGTTTTCCATGCGCCTTTTGATGTGCGGCTTTATGATCGAAGAAAATCTGTCGTTGCCAACAAAGAAATATACACCGTCGTGCAACCTGATTTATGCGTGATCTGCGATAAGCATAAACTCGACAGCAAAGGTTGTTTAGGCGCGCCGGACTGGATTATCGAGATTTTATCGAAAAGCACCGCACAAAAAGACACCCAGGTTAAATACCAGCTTTACCAGGAAGCGGGCGTCAAGGAATATTGGCTGGTTTATCCTTATGAAGCGACGGTGTCGCAATTTGTCTTGAACGAGCAGCAAGAAGACTATCAATTAATCCATATGTATTCGGCCCAGGATAAGGCCGTGCCATGTTTATTCCCTGATTTAGCCATTGATTTATCTGAAGTATTTGCCCGATAACCCCGCTATCACGTCACCATCCTAATTTTTTCTAATCTTATGAGCAATGAACACATTTACCGGTTAGCCTTAGCCGGTGTGCAGAAACTTATTCCTTACAAGGCGGGTAAACCGATTGAAGAACTCGAGCGCGAGCTGGGTTTGACGCAGATTATCAAGCTCGCTTCCAACGAAAATCCCTTGGGACCCGGTCCGAAAGCGCTGGCGGCGATTCAGGCGGCGTTGCTGGAGTTGGCTTTGTATCCCGACGGCAGCGGTTTTCGTTTAAAACAGGTTTTGGCGAACAAATATGCGCTGGATGCCGCCCAGATCACACTGGGTAATGGTTCCAATGAGCTTCTTGAATTGGTGGCGCGGGCTTTTTTAACGCCGGAGCATGAGGTCGTGTTTTCGCAGCATGCGTTTGCCGTTTATCCCTTGGTGACGCAGGCGATAGGCGCGAAGTCGGTGGTCGTGCCCGCATTGAATTATGGGCATGACCTTAAGGCGATGGCGCAAGCGATCACGGCGCATACGCGATTAGTGTTTATTGCCAACCCGAATAACCCGACCGGCACCTTATTGGCGCAGGCCGATTTGGAAGCGTTTATCGGTGCATTACCGGACACGGTCGTGTGTGTGCTCGATGAAGCGTATTTTGAGTTTGTCAAAGAAAATGCGGACATTAATTCAATCGACTGGCTGAAAAAATACCCGAATTTGATTATTACGCGGACTTTCTCGAAAGCCTATGGCTTGGCGGGTTTGCGTACCGGCTATAGCCTGTCCAGTCCTGAAATCGCCGATATATTAAATCGCGTCCGGCAGCCGTTTAACAATAACTCGCTGGCCTTGGCGGCGGCGGAAGCCGCCTTGGGCGATGATGAGCACTTACTGCGCACAATTGCGAATAATAGGCAGGGCATGCAGCAACTGACGGATGGGTTTAAGGCCTTGGGGCTGGAATGGATTCCATCGGCAGGCAATTTTGTCTCGGTGCATTTAAAACGGGAAGGACAGGCGGTTTACCAGGCTTTGTTGCGCAAAGGCGTGATCGTCAGGCCTGTCTCTAATTACGAAATGCCCCATCATTTGCGTATCAGCATCGGTACGCCGGTAGAAAATGAACGGTTTTTGCAGGCGCTGGGCGATACGCTGATCGATGTTTAACAAGCTTTGCATTATCGGCGTAGGCCTGATCGGCGGTTCCATTGCCAGGGCTGCGCGCGCGCAGGGATTGGCGTCAACCATCGTCGGCTTTGGGCGCGGGCAGGATCTGCAGAACCTGCAAACAGCCCGGCAAATCGGCGTAATTGATGAGTTTCACCTGGATATTGCCGCCGCCGTCCAGGATGCGGACTGTATTATCATTGCGACGCCGGTAGCAGGGATCGAATCGGTTTTGGCTTTGCTTAAGCCGTTTTGGTCTAGCGCAGCGGTTTATACTGATGTCGGCAGCACCAAAGGCAATGTGCTTGCCGCGGCGCTTTCGGTGTTCGGCAAAGTGCCGGACAATTTTGTACCGGCGCACCCTATTGCCGGCGCGGAGCAAAGCGGCGTGCTGGCGGCCGTCGACGACTTGTTCGCGCGTAGGCGTTTAATCATCACGCCGCTTGACGGCACCGATACCGAAGCCTTGCGTAAAGTGCAGCGCTTCTGGCAGGGTCTGGGTTCATCGGTATCGATTATGAGCGCGCAGCATCATGACAGCGTTTTGGCGGCAACCAGCCACCTGCCGCATGTCCTGGCCTTCGCGTTGGTCGATATGCTCGGGCATAAAGACGAGCAAAGTGAAATTTTTAAATATGCCGCAGGCGGGTTTAAAGATTTTACCCGCATTGCTTCAAGCGACCCGACGATGTGGACGGATATTTGCGCGGCAAACAAACAAGCTATCTTGCCCTTAATCAAGGAATTAAAGGGCGAGTTGGATAAAATATACCGGATGCTGGAAGACGATGACAGCCAGCAGCTTTTTACAACTTTTTCGTATGCCAATCGTGCGCGGCAACGCTTTCTTAACCAGATAGATATTACTATGTCAAAATCACAAACATTCCAAGTTCAACCCGGCGGCAAATTACAGGGCGAAACCCGCGTACCCGGTGATAAATCCATGTCGCATCGCTCGATTATGCTGGGCTCATTGGCTGAAGGCGTGACGCATGTCACCGGCTTTCTCGAAGCGGAAGACGCTTTGGCAACCTTGCAGGCTTTTCGTGACATGGGGGTGGAAATTGAAGGTCCGGTTAATGGTTGTGTCACGATACACGGTGTTGGCAAGCAGGGTTTAAAAGCGCCGAAAAATGAGCTTTACCTGGGTAACTCAGGGACATCGATGCGTTTATTGAGCGGATTGTTGGCCGGACAGTCGTTTAACTCGGTGTTGACGGGCGACAAGTCACTGTCGGGAAGGCCGATGAAGCGTGTTACCGACCCTTTAAGCGAAATGGGCGCGGATATAAAAACCACTGGACAAGGCACCGCCCCGTTGCACATTACCGGCCAAGCGGGACGCTTAACGGGCATCGACTATACGATGCCGATAGCCAGCGCCCAGGTTAAGTCCTGCTTGCTGCTTGCCGGCATGTACGCGCAAGGTGAAACCCGCGTGACCGAGCCCGCACCCACCCGCGACCATACCGAGCGCATGCTGTCAGGATTCTGCTATCCGGTCAAACGCGAAGGCAGCGCCGTGACGATTACTGCGGACGGCAGTTTAACCGCGATGGATATTGATGTGCCCAGCGATATTTCTTCGGCGGCCTTCTTTTTGGTCGGCGCGTCGATTGCGCCCGGCTCGGATTTGTTGCTGAAGCATGTCGGCATCAATCCTACGCGCACCGGCGTTATTTCCATTCTTCGCCTGAAGGGCGCCAATATCGAAGTGCTGAATGAGCGCGTGGTCGGCGGCGAGCCGGTCGCCGATTTACATGTCGTCTACAGCCCGTTGAAAGGTATCGATATTCCCGAAGAGCTGGTGCCGTTGGCGATAGATGAATTTCCCGTGCTGTTTGTCGCCGCCGCCTGTGCGGAAGGCCAAACCCGTTTGAGCGGTGCTGAAGAATTGCGCGTTAAGGAATCGGATCGTATCCAGGTCATGGCGGACGGCCTGCAAATATTGGGCGTGGATGCGCAGCCTACGGTCGACGGCATGGTTATCAACGGCGGTAAAATCGGCGGCGGTACCGTTAATTCTCATGGCGATCACCGTATTGCGATGTCGTTTTCAATAGCGGGATTGCGTGCCGGTGCGCCGATCACTGTACTTGATTGCGCCAATGTCAACACGTCTTTTCCTGAATTTAAAGATATTGTAACAGCGTTAGGCTTGACGTTAGTAGCTGTTGAGGAATAAGTCGGTGTCTATTCCTGTGTTGACCATTGATGGGCCTAGTGGCGCGGGTAAGGGTACCGTTAGTCGCTTGCTGGCGAAAAAACTGGGTTGGCATTACCTGGACAGCGGCTCCATTTATCGCTCACTCGCTATTGCGCTGTTAAAACAGTCGGTTGAATTGGAAAATGTAGCCGGGATTGTCGATGTGGCGCAAGCTATGGTCCTGGCGTTTGAATGCGGCGACGAGCTTGTCGTTAAGTTAGATGATGAAGATATCACCGCGCAGCTGGGTTTGGAGCTTATCGGCAATACCGCCTCGATTATTGCGGCATTGCCTGATGTCAGGCAGGTGCTGCAAAAGCAGCGGGATTTCAGGCGGCATCCTGGGCTTGTTGCCGATGGCCGGGATATGGGCACGGTGGTTTTCACTGATGCTGAGTATAAAGTGTTTTTAACGGCCAGTAGCGAAAAGCGCGCGGAGCGACGATATAAACAGTTGATAGAAAAAGGAATTGATGCTAATCTTACGCGCTTAACAAAAGACATAGAAGAACGCGACCGCCGCGACAGCGAGAGGGCAACGGCCCCACTCAGTATCGCGAGTGGCGCGCTTTTTATTGATTCTTCTGATATGACAATCGACGCTGTGATAGACGAAGTGCTGGCATGGGTCCATTAAGGATTTTATTGTTGCACGGCGTTAAGCAGTTTTTTTAACTTTAGATACACAAAGGCTAGGTTGTTTCGACCTGCTTGGGAATAGAAAATGAGCGAAAGCTTTGCTGCATTACTTGAAGAAAGTTTAACCAAGACCAAAATGAGTCCTGGTGCTATGTTAATGGGTACCGTGATTGATATCGAAAACGATATGGTTATCGTCAGCACTCATTCTAAATCAGAAGGTGTCATTCCAAAATGGCAGTTTCTAAATAACGATGGCGAATTGGAAGTCGCCATTGGCGATGAAATTGAAGTTGCCCTTGATTTATTTGAAGACGGTTTAGGCGCTACCCTTCTTTCCCGAGATAAAGCGAAGAAAAACAAAGCCTGGTCCGAGCTTGAAACCGCGTTTGAAAAAGAAGCGACCATTACCGGCCGTATTACCGGCAAAGTCCGCGGTGGTTTCACTGTCGCCGTCGGTGCGTTGCGCGCCTTCTTGCCGGGTTCATTAGTCGATGTTCGGCCGATCCGCGATACCAGCTTCCTGGAAAATCGTGATCTTGAATTCAAAGTCATTAAAATTGACCAAAAACGCAATAACGTCGTGCTGTCTCGCCGTGCCGTCGTCGAAAAAGAATACAGCGCAGAAAGAGAAGAATTATTGAAAACACTGGAAGAAGGCGCTGTTGTAACCGGTGTTGTCAAAAACCTGACGGATTACGGCGCCTTTATCGATCTCGGCGGTATTGACGGCTTGTTGCATATTACCGACATGGCATGGCGCCGCGTGCGTCATCCGTCCGAGTGCGTCGAAATCGGCCAGGAAATTAAAGTCAAGGTCCTGAAATACGACAAGGATAAAAACCGCGTGTCGCTGGGCATGAAACAAATGGCTGAAGACCCCTGGCAAAATATCGCCCGTCGCTATCCTGCCGGCACCCGTGTATTCGGCAAAGTCAATAACCTTACCGACTACGGTTGCTTCGTTGAAATCGAAGAAGGCGTCGAAGGTCTGGTGCATGTTTCCGAAATGGACTGGACTAACAAAAACGTCAATCCTTCCAAGCTGGTTCAATTAGGCGATGAAGTTGAAATTATGGTGCTGGAAATCGATGAAGATCGCCGCCGTATTTCATTAGGCATGAAACAATGCAAAACCAATCCTTGGGATGAGTTTGCAGCAACGCATAATAAAGGCGATAAAATCTCCGGTAAAATCAAATCGATCACTGATTTCGGTATCTTTATCGGCCTGGAAGGCGGTATTGACGGCTTGGTGCATATGTCCGATATTTCCTGGGCGGAAGATGGCGAAGCATCGGTGCGTGAATTCAAGAAAGGCGATGAACTGGAAACCGTTATCCTGGCGGTCGATTCCGAGCGCGAGCGCATTTCCTTAGGTATCAAGCAACTGGAACAAGATCCATTCCAAAACTTCCTCGCGACGCACGAAAAAGGCAGCCTGGTAAAGGGTACGATCAAGGAAGTTGATGCGAAAGGCGCGGTGGTTACGCTGGCCGATTATGTTGAAGGTTATATCCGTGCATCAGAAATTCAACGGGACCGTGTTGAGGATGCGCGTACCCTGTTGAAAGAAGGCGATACGGTAGACGCCAAATTTATCGGTGTAGACAAGAAAAGCAAGTCAATTTCCTTATCGATTAAAGCGAAAGAACAAGACGAAGAGACCCATACCATCAAAGACCATTCTCAGCAATCAGTTGGTTCACCAACATTCGCTGATATCTTTAAGCAAATGGAAAAATAAAACCATGTAGGGGAGGGTATGTCGCGTGATATACCCTCTGATTTTATTTTTTTTCATAGGATAGAATGTGACGAAATCCGAATTAATTGAAGCGCTTGCTAAACAACAACCGCATCTTGCACTGAAAGATGTGGAGTTGGCGGTAAAATGTATCATTGAGAAAATGAATGAAGCTTTAGCCGCCGGAGAAAGAATCGAAATCAGGGGTTTTGGCAGCTTTTCCTTGCACTTGCGTCCACCGCGGGTGGGTCGTAATCCTAAAACCGGCGAGTCTGTAGCCTTATCAAGAAAATATGTTCCGCATTTTAAGCCAGGCAAGGAGCTTCGCGACCGCGTCGATGCCTCTCGCGAAAAATGCAATATAGTCGATTAACAGATAATCAGCGCAAGTTCTTCGTTGGTTTTCCAATCTTTCGGCAGGTTCGCCTGTCCATCCTGATGCTCTAACGCACTATTCGCATGCTGTTTACGGTGCATTGTTTTTAAAATATTTTAAATGATTTTAGTGTGTTAGAGATTTTTCTGCCTGCTTGTTCTTTTCAAAACCGCTTTACTATGATTTGTTCAGCATAAACGGTGCGGCTGAGATAGCGGCAAGTAAAAACGAGCTATAAAAAATGACTTTTTGACTGAACCCATATTATGGTATATTCGCTATAAATGAGAATGATTATTGATTAATTAATGGTCGTTCTTTGGGCTTTTTCAGTATTAACTCCAAGGTTGGTTTATGGCTATCAGTTTAAAAAATCTTAATGTGGGTGATTTAGGGAAAATAATCGGCTTCGACCAGGCGGGTAAAGCGTATCGCAAGCGTTTGCTGGCTATGGGTTTAACACCGGGGACGGCATTTAGCGTGACTCGTTTTGCACCGCTGGGCGATCCTGTTGAGATCAAATTACGCGGCTTTTCGTTAACACTACGTAAAGATGAAGCGGCGGTATTACTCATAGAGAAACTGTAATGGAAACCGATTTTACCGTAGGCGTTGTCGGCAATCCCAACTGCGGCAAAACGACATTGTTTAATGCGCTTACGGGTGCCAAACAGCATGTCGGTAATTGGCCCGGCGTCACGGTTGAGAAAAAAACAGGTGATTATTCGTTTGCCGGCAAATATATCGAATTAGTCGATTTGCCGGGGACCTATTCCCTGGAAGCCGCCGATGACCAGGTTTCTTTGGACGAGAAAGTCGCACGGGATTATGTGGCCTCAAGGCAGGCTGATTTAATCATCAACATTATCGATGCTTCCAATATAGAGCGAAATCTTTATTTAACGTCGCAATTAATCGAAATGCGCGTACCGATGGTTTTAGTGCTTAATATGATGGATGCCGTCAAGCAGCGCGGTATTAAAATCGATATTGACACGCTTGCCGGGCAACTCGGTTGCCCGGTTGTGCCGATTTCCGCATCGACCCGTCACGGTATAACGGTTTTGAAGGAAGTCATTAACCGCGCCGCAGTTACGAAGCCAATACCCTCAGCCCAAATTCCCTACACTGGAGCGCTGGAAAACGCGATTGCTGAGCTTGCGCCCAGCCTGGACGATATTGCCGGACAATACCCTTGTGACCTGCGTTGGCTGACGATACGCTTGCTCGAAGACGATACGCTGGCCAAGCAGATCGCCGGTACAGCATGCTTGCCGACGGTGTCGGCGCTACAGCGGCGCGTGGAAGCGGAAACGGATGATGAAATCGATATTCTTGCTGCGGATGCGCGTTACGGGTTTGTCAACAAGCTGACCCAGAGCGCTGTCTGTAAAATTAATGAAGTGAGCCGCCATGCTACTGAACAGATTGATCGTATCGTGCTGAACCGTTTCCTCGGCATTCCGGTTTTCCTGTTCGTGATGTACGCGATGTTCATGTTTACGATCAATATCGGCAGCGCCTTCGTGGATTTTTTCGACCAGGCTGTCGGTGCGCTATTAGTCGATGGCTTGGGCGTGGTGCTGGCTGGGCTCAACCTGCCGCAATGGCTGATTGTCCTGGTTACCAAAGGCTTGGGCGGCGGCATACAGGTTGTCGCAACATTTATCCCCATCGTCGGTTTCTTGTTTATGTTTTTATCGGCTCTGGAAGACTCAGGCTATATGGCGCGGGCGGCTTTCGTCATGGACAGGTTCATGCGCATGATCGGTTTGCCGGGGAAATCGTTTGTGCCGATGATCGTCGGATTCGGCTGCAATGTTCCGGCTATTATGGCGACGCGCACGCTGGAAAACCAGCGCGACAGGATTTTGACCAACCTGATGAACCCGTTTATGTCCTGCGGCGCGCGATTGCCCGTTTATGCCTTATTTGCCGCCGCTTTTTTCCCGGTGGGCGGGCAGAACCTGGTGTTCGGATTGTACCTGCTAGGCATCGCCATTGCCGTGCTGACCGGTTTAATCATGCGTCATACGATGTTTAAAGGCGATACCTCGCCGTTTATTATGGAATTGCCCGCCTATCATTTGCCGACTATCAACGGCGTTTTTATCCGAACCTGGGACAGGCTCAAGTCATTTTTATTTAATGCCGGCAAAGTCATCGTGCCTATGGTCTTGGTATTGAATTTTTTAAATGCGCTGGGAACCGATGGCACATTCGGCCAGGAAAACAGTGATAAATCGGTGTTAAGTGAAATCGGCCGAAGCTTGACGCCGGTTTTTAAGCCGATGGGCATAGTAAGCGACAATTGGCCGGCAACCGTAGGAATTTTTACCGGCGTATTAGCCAAAGAAGCCGTGGTCGGGACGCTGGATGCTTTATACAGCCAGCTTGCAAGCAATAATGTGAATCCGGGTACGCCGTTTATACTTAAAGAGGCGCTGATCAACGCATGCCTGACTATTCCTGAAAACTTACAGGCTGTCGCGGATAACCTGCTGGACCCGTTGGGGCTTAATATCGGCACGGTCAGTGATATAGCATCGGCGGCGAATGAGCAGGAAGTCAAGACCGATACGTTTAAGGCAATGCAGCAGAGTTTTGATGGAAAAGCCGGTGCGTTTGCCTATTTGCTGTTTATTTTACTGTATGCGCCTTGCGTCGCGGCAACAGCGGCAATTTACAGGGAAACCAACCTGGGCTGGACCTTGTTTGTCGTGTTCTGGACCACCGGGATTGCTTATATGACGGCCACCATTTTTTACCAGGCGATGAGTTATAGCCAACATCCTTATTACTCGCTGGTCTGGATCAATGGGCTGATGATGGCTTTTGTGCTGGTATTGCTGGTCTTGTGGCTGACAGGGAAAAGCGCCGGAAAGAAAAACAGCCAGGAGGTCTTGTAATGATATTATCGGAACTACGCAGTTACCTAAAGCAGCAGCACAGGGTGGCGTTGCGGGATTTAGTCAACCATTTTGATATGGATGCCGATGCATTGCGCGGCATGCTCGGTAAATGGATCAGCAAGGGCTATGTCCGTAAAATGCCGTTGGAGTCATCCTGCGGCACGAGTTGCTGTAAATGCGATCCCACCTTGACAGAGCTATACGAATGGGTGGATAAGGCCTAGCTGCATCTATTAAAGCGTTTCTTGACTTATCGTGTATTTTATTTATTGCGAGTTGCTTAAGTAAACAACAGGGCTGGCGTTAGGATATTCATCGTGTCATTGCCTAAGCGCCAGCAATGCCTCGTTTTCATTAACACATGGCGCAATAAAGCCGATGAAGCGGGATTTTTGATGTTCTATTCGAGAATGCCGGTGGTTTTGACGCAGTTCATAAGTCGAAAAGGCGGCTGATTAAGGATGCCGCCGCATTGAATATATCGAGCTCAGCGCTATCGACAACATAATCTGCGGTGTTATTGGCCCGAGTCTTTGCCGGTTTAGCATTGCTTTTCGATGCTGCGTTTTGTTCGTGCAATAGTTGGCCGCCTGCTTTTTTCCATTCCAGCAAATGCGTTATTTCGCCGCTATCGAGCCAGACACCGTGGTCTTTGCAGCGATCGATAATGACGCCGCTACGATAGCCATAGGCATTCCTGTTCATCAGTACATGGCATACGGGACATTTTACATATTTGATGCGTTTGTCCTGCCGAAAGCGGTCGGCATTGATGTTCTCCAGATGCCGGCGATTGATCTCGAAGACCTTGGCGACCGAACTTTCAAGCAGTGTTTCGACTTGTCCTGGATCAAAAAATAAACCGAAGCAATGTTCGCAACGCTCGATTAAAAATGCCCCATCCAGCTTGAGATCAATGGTTTGCAGCGGGATTTCGCAATGCGGGCAAAGCCGGTCCGATTGATGCCGGATAATGGCATAATCCGGCTTGCCGTTTAAATCGACATCATTATGTGCGCCGCAATACCGGCATTTATTAGTATTGGCGGGCAATGGGGCTGAGCAATAGGTGCAGGCCGCCATTATAGTGCATCCTGGATGGCGTTTTTCTTGGCGGAGTCCAAACCCATGCCGGTTCCGCCGTTTTCATTTCGTGCTGCGCCCTTGTACGGTCGGGCATGATCTGGCGCCGCCTCAGCAGCAGCCTGGGCTTTCACCGTCAGGTCGGTACTGCGCTTGATCGGTTTTAGCGTATCGTCGTCGAAGTTTGCGCCTTGATGCGGGTTTTGCCATTCGATGATTGAACGCAACTGCCGTTTTATGCCGTTAAAAATCGCCATTACTGATCTCCTGGGTGTGTGTTTTAACTATCATCAGAATAGGATTGTATGCCAGTATCCTGCTGATTTCATACCGTGTATTATTTTAAGGAGCTAAAGTGCCGGTAAAAGCATTTAAAGATAAATATCCCCGTATCGGTCAATTTGTCTATATCGATGACAGCGCCGTGGTGATCGGCGATGTCAGATTGGGCGATGACGTATCGATATGGCCGACGACGGTAGTCAGGGGCGATGTGGAAAGCATAGTCATTGGAGAAGCCACGAATGTGCAGGATGGGGCTGTCCTGCATGTTTCGCATGCGGGGCAATTTTCGCCGCAAGGCCATCCTTTAATGATAGGGAAAGGCGTGACAATAGGACACCGGGCGGTCATCCATGCCTGCACGATAGGGGATTATTGCCTGGTCGGCATCGGCGCGATCATTATGGATGACGCCGTTCTCGAAGACTATGTCATGCTGGGGGCCGGGGCGTTGGTCCCTCCTGGGAAAAGGCTGGAAAGCGGTTATCTTTATGTCGGTTCGCCCGCCAGGCAGGTAAGGCCGTTGGCAGAAGCTGAAAAGGAATTCCTGGAATATTCCGCCCGGCATTATGTGGTATTAAAAAATGCTTATCTAACGCATACAGATAATTTTAACGAATAAAACTGGCGCTAGGCATCGGTCGGATGAAGCATGCTCGCTCTGACGATGGAAAGAATCTGTATCCGGCCATCATTCATTGGCCATGATGATTGGCGTGCCCTGAAACAGCATGGCGCGCGTGATCGCTTAACTGGGCATCAAACCATTGATGAATCGCATCGATAAAGACGGTTAAATCCGTCGAATAATCGATCTGCGCCAGCCGGCAATTCCTTATACACAATAGCAATCTGCCCCGGTTTTGCCTTACGTAACTCGGCCAAACCCGGCATGGTATCGCCATGAATTTTTGCGGGATTGGAAAAATCGCCTTGCTGAAATTCACTGGAAATTTTGCTGAGATGCCGGCGTATCAATTTTATTTGTTCGGTATTGCCGGGATCTTTAACAACGACCTGCTGGATTCCGCCTTTCGCAGTTTTAGAAAAAACATGCGTGGTCTGTTCCAAATCAAAGGGCATGACATGAATGCCACGTTGTACGACTTCATCAAGCCGCTGCGCGCTTGCTTTTTCCACGGCATGAGCGGGGTATGTTGCCAATAAAGCGGTTAATATCGAAAACGCCAATTGCTTCATGATTTTTCCTTTTGGAGTGATAGATTTCGAAAATACAATATCAATTTGTCATTGTGCCGGCAAGCAGGGTATGTAACGTGTACTGAGTTTTCCGCTCTCATTAAGCAGAGTTCCTGTCTGGGTGGGTGATTGCGGATTTAGCCATCATCGGCATTGATTAGTGTCGTAGTGACCGAAGCTATTGGGGCTTCGTCCGCCAATCTGGGGAGTCCGTTGGTGACGGTACCGGCGAGATAAGCCTGCCGGCAGGGTGGACGTTGTTTAGTAACCTTAGCGTCCGGCCGGTTGACGTTTCGGGTTTGATACATGCCTCAAACCCTATCCCATTGAATTGATAAGGCGTTGTTCGAGGCAGGTAACAGGGATTATTTGTTAGTTTAATGTAGCCCGCTTTGTGAGTCAGGCATTATGCTTTTCTTTCGGCGTTTAACGCCTCGATAACCGCTTGCGTATCGGGACGAACGCCGCGCCAGGTAAAAAACGCTTCCGCAGCCTGTTCGACCAACATCCCCAGACCATCCAGGCTTTTTGCCGCGTTATGTTCGATGCCCCAGCGCACAAACGGGGTCGGCTGGTTGCCGTAGGCAAGGTCATAGCAGATGCCGTTTTCGGCGAGCAGGTGTTCAGGCAGCGGCGGAACGCTGTCGTTCAAGCTGGCTGACGTGGCGTTTAAAACCAAATCGAATTGCTGCTTGTTTAATGCAGCGAATCCGCAGCCGCTGATCCTGCCTATATCGCGGAACTCTAAGGCCAGTTTGACCGCTTTGTCGATGGTGCGGTTGGCGATGACCAACGAATGCGGCGATTGCTCAAGTATCGGCGCGATGATGCCGCGGCTTGCCCCGCCGGTGCCCAGAATCAGGATTCTCGCGCCTGTTAGGCTGATGCCGTGATTAATCATTAAATCGCTTACCAGTCCGCAGCCGTCGGTGTTATCGCCGAGTATCGAACCATCCGCTTGTAGTGCCAGCGTGTTGACGGCTTTGCTTAACTCGGCGCGCGCGGTTTTTTTATCGGCATAGGCCCAGGCCAGTTCTTTCAGCGGAACGGTGCAATTTAGGCCCTTGCCGCCTTCAGCGAAAAAAGCGTCGGCAGCGGCAGTAAATTGTTCGGCGGGGACTTCCTGGGCGTCGTAGCTCAGCGATTGCCCGGTTTGTTCGGCAAATATCCGGTGTATGCGCGGCGATTTGCTATGCTTGATAGGTTGCCCGAACACGGCGTAACGATCGCTTGTTGTCATCGTGATTCCCTTTTTGCTTTCCAGACTTCCCATAGAATCGTCAGGACGACAATGCCGATCGCGATTAATAATTCTATCCACAGGAAATGTTCGGTATATGCGGCAATCACCGCGGAAACGCCCAGGAACAGGCCCACCAAGCTAAAGCGCCAACCTACGCGCAAGCCGTCCAGCATCGTTGCGAGCGACAAGATCAGCACAATGACCAGGCCCGCCTCTTCCGGTTGGATGCGCCCGGATTTCTCCACCATAAAAGCGCCGCCCACCACCAGTAGTGAGGTGAACCAATGCAAGGCCTGCTCCCGCAAGATAATCTTGAAATCTTCCGGGTGGTATTTGGATTGCCGCCAGCCGATAAGAATAGCCAGCACGGCGAATACGGCGACCATAATCAGCCAATAGCCGAAACCGTCGGCGGGTGAAAAATCGGTGATACCGACGCCTACCAGCGACAGTACCAGCAATAGAATTAAAACGGCTTCCTCAAGTTGAAATTTTTTTTTGTCGGTTATTATTGTATTTCCTGACATGTGATTGACTCCTCAGACAATGGGAAGTAAAACGTTTTTACAGGCTTTGGGACTCCTCCTGCAGCCACTTCGCTACCGTTTTGGCAAAATAGCTCAGGATGGCATCGCTGCCGGCGCGTTTAAAGGCTAACAGCGATTCCATGACAACCTGTTTTTCATCCAGCCAGCCATTCATTGCGGCCGCCTTGATCATCGCATATTCGCCGCTGACCTGGTAGGCAAACGTCGGTACGCCATAGCGGTCCTTGACCCGGCGGATAATGTCCAGGTAGGGCATGCCGGGCTTGACCATGACCATATCCGCACCCTCTTGCAAGTCCAGTGCGATTTCACGCAAGGCTTCATCCGAATTGGCCGGGTCCATTTGATAGCTGTATTTGCCGGCTTTGCCAAGATTGGCTGCGGAACCTACGGCATCCCTGAACGGCCCGTAAAAGCTGGAGGCGTATTTGGCGGAATAAGCCAGTATCAGCGTATTGATATGGTTTTCTGCTTCCAAAGCCTGCCGTATCGCGCCGATGCGGCCATCCATCATATCCGACGGGGCCACCATATCCGCGCCCGCTTCGGCGTGGGACAAGGCTTGCTTGACCAGTACCTCGACGGTTTCATCGTTGACGACATAGCCTTGACTATTAACCAGGCCGTCCTGTCCGTGTGACGTATACGGGTCCAGCGCAACATCGGTAATAATGCCCAATTCGGGGACGGCTTTTTTTAATGCCCTGACGCTACGTTGAACCAGGCCGTCAGGGTTATAGGCTTCGGCGGCATCGTCCGACTTTTTATCGGCGGCGATTACTGGGAATAGCGCAATCGCAGGAATGCCCAGCACATGACACTCACGGGCCTGTTCGAGTAAAATATCCAACGAAAATCGTTCTACTCCCGGCATCGATAAAACCGGTTCTTGTTGGCACCGGCCTTCGGTGACAAACATCGGGTAAATCAGGTCATCGACAGTCAAGCTGTTTTCGCGCATTAAGCGACGTGAAAAGTCGTGATAACGCATTCTTCTCATGCGTGTGGGGATTGTGATGTTTTTAATGTTATTATAAGTCATCGTATCCGTTGCTCTCCGGGGTTGGGGCGGGCCATATCAGCCTTATGGGTTCAAAGAATATTGTATCAGTGTACAGCACCGGTACTTAAAAAAAAGCTAAGGCGATTTCCAAGAATGAATATACCCAAATCGCGCAGGATTTTTGTTCATTTTCAACGACTGCAAGGATGCCACCACAAGGGTGGTCTATGGACAGAGCGGTTGCCGAGGCGTAAAAATAGGCGCATAGCGAGCTATGAAACTATTTTTACAACGCAGACGATGTCCATGGATGGACAAGGATCGCGAGAGGCAGGACGCCGTAAGCGACAAA
>Ga0172373_10003774_pt1 | contig 21804 bp, 22 predicted proteins | sample Lak10m_2_FD_114546 | JGI IMG/M metagenome (GOLD analysis project Ga0172373, IMG submission 114546) | Freshwater microbial communities from Kabuno Bay, South-Kivu, Congo - kab_092012_10m | ecosystem: Environmental > Aquatic > Freshwater > Lake | place: Democratic Republic of the Congo...
TATAATCATTACAAACGGATTAAGCATGCCCCTGCGGATGGGGATATTGAACTACAAAAAAGTAATGTCTTATTGGTGGGGCCTACCGGTACGGGTAAAACATTATTTGCCCAAACCTTAGCCAAATTATTGGATGTACCATTTGCCATTGCGGATGCGACGACCCTAACCGAGGCGGGCTATGTTGGGGAAGACGTTGAGGGGATGTTATTTAGATTGATTCAGGTGGCTGATCATAATATTGAACGGGCACAAATGGGGATTATTTATTTGGATGAGATTGATAAAATTTCGAGGAAATCGGAAAACCCATCCATTACCCGAGATGTATCGGGCGAGGGCGTTCAACAAGCATTATTAAAAATGCTTGAGGGGTCATTAATGAATGTGCCTAGTAAGGGTGGCAGAAAGAATCCCCAAGGTGACTTTTTGTCGATTAATACCAAAAATATTTTATTTATCACGGGTGGTGCGTTTCATGGAATTGAGCCATTGATTCGACGTCGTATTCAGCAACAACGATTTGGTTTTTTAAGCGATCAACAACAATCTTTGGGGGAGGTTAACGTATTTGAGCATATTCAATATGAAGACTTGCAACAATTTGGCTTGATACCGGAATTAATTGGGCGCTTACCGATTGTTGCCCCGTTACATGAATTAGATCAAGATGCTTTGATTCGTATTTTAGTGGAGCCCAAACATGCGTTGGTGAAGCAATATCAATTTTTGTTATCCATTGATGGAATTAAATTGGATGTCACCGACGATGCCTTGGTAGCGATTGCCGCCCATGCCATCAAGAAAAAATTGGGGGCGCGTGCCTTAAGAAGTATTTTGGAGGGGATTATGATGCCCATTATGTTTGAAATGCCTGGGTCGGGTCAAACCTCAGTCACCATTGATCGCGAACGGGTGGATGCCTATTGTAGTCATCCGATTCATTCAAATGTCCCCTAACCAGCTATCATTACCAGTTCCAATGACCCTATTGGCACTGGTAGCAGGGGAATTGGATCAAATGAATTGGGAGGCTGATTGGCTCGACGAGGTCCGAACTATCTTTAAACAAGACCCTTATTTTGAAAATCATGTGCATCACCAAAACCCCCAAGCAGTTCGGTTGGTACAGTTGGGGTATTTGTCGGTGCTAACCATGGCGGGCGGGGTCGGTGCACCGGCGGTTCGACGGGTGCTCGTTCAGGGGGCAGATATCCAGATTATATGGTCATCCCAATGGGTGAATACTTTTATGTTAGGGGTGTGGGATGAGGATGTTGAGCAATTTGTCAGGGATGTCAATCAGCAGGTTTTGTCATCGGCCTATCAGGGGGGCGGGGTGGGCATGCTAAGGATGATCCAAATTCGGTTGCGATATTACCAAGGGATTTTGGATACCTTGATTCGCTTTTATGACACCTTAAATGGGGGTGTCGATCGGGGGGAGTTGGATGCAACCATGGACCCCATTTTTTTGGGGGTGGTGGCAACGCATCTCCCCCTAGAGGAGACCAATGCCATTTTATCTCTGGCCAATCGCCATCTAGATGAGCCGGTTTTTCAGGCGGCGATGAGCCCTGATATGGCCACGTTACAATTGGGTATGGTATTGGATTTAGCGAGCCAAGTCGATGACCCTAAAAGGGGGGATTTGATCGAACAAGCGGTGATCCCCATTTTAAAGCGGTGTTTTGAAACCCCCCATATGACACAATTGGTTCGGGAATCATTGGCCAGAGAAATGGCTACCATTCAGGGAATGGCACATTTTTTTAAGGGGGTTGATTGTGTGTTGGAACGGATTGCGGCATGATTCATCTATCGGATATTGAGCGGGTATTGCAAGATTCATTGAATCCCTCTTATTTAAAACTAGAGGATGATTCGGCATCTCATGCGGGGCATTACCAAGGCAACGGGGGGGTGACCCATCTGACGGTGTATATTCAATCCCCCCAACTGACTGGCTCCAGAGTGGCACAAAACCGAGCTGTGATGCGGGTTTTGGAACCCTTTATCGATCGAGGGTTACATGCGGTGAGCATTCGCATGACACCCCCCTTGGGACCCACCCAATGACAAGCCGATTGACGACAGATGCCATGGGTGGACTTGTGCGGTATCGACTATTGCAACGGAACGGACATGGTTGCGTGGAGATGGGTTTATAGTACAATTCAACCATGTCATTGATTGCGATGGACCCCCCCTGCCAATTTTTGCCCCGAGATCAAAGCTGCCATAAGCATTCAGTGGGCCGTGTGGTGGGTATTGGGGGCGATATGGGGATGGAAGGCGCCATTTGGCTGGCTGCCTTGGGCGCACTTAAAACGGGAGTTGGCTTGGTGAGTGTATTGGCCTCTCCAGCGATGATGTCCCAAATACCCTATCCCGAGGTGGTCAAAGTTCCCCAGCCGCTGACGGCCCCCGAGTGGGCGGTATGCTTGGATCGATTGGCGCCCCATGCCCTGGTGATTGGCCCTGGTATAACAGCGCATTCCCCCATTCCCGTTGCCGCCATATTGGATTGGGCCATTCAAACCAATTGCCCAACCGTGGTGGATGCAGGGGCCATGGCCACCGTGGTGTCCCATCAGCTAGGGGCATCTCATGTTGTATTGACGCCCCACCAGGGGGAGTGGATGCGGTATCAGATGGCCCATTCGGCAGCCGTTGCCGCATGTGTGGTGGTCAAAAAAGGGAGCCCCTCAACGGTATGTTGGGGGGGGGAGGAATGGCGGTGCCCAGCAGGAAATCCGGGTATGGCATCAGCTGGAATGGGGGATGTGCTGGCCGGCTGTTTGGGTGGAATGTTGGCCCAATGGCGAGATCGTGAACTCATCGATCGGGTTAAAGCTGCTGTATGGGTCCATTCTCATGCAGCGGATGGATTGGCGGCATCGCTACCAGTTGGGTATTTGGCATCGGATGTGGCCATGGCGTCTCCATTTGCCATCGCAAAGTTGATAACACCATGAATCGGGTGAACGATTCGAGTTGGGAGCCCCTGCTAGTGGCGTTAGATGCCATTTCGTTACCAGATATTGGGTTGATGCCCTTTTCTGAAGCGGATATTTTGGATTATTTTAATGACCCTTTTCAATTTGGGTTGCCGCTCAACAAAAAAAAGGGTGCAGGTATTTTGTATGGGGTGGATCATTGTCGGTTGCGTCGGGCCGTGGTGAATTCTGGTACGGATGACGATCGAACCCATCGACTAACCCAAAAACTATTGGCGAACGGTGTTTTGAGCCTCATATCCGATTATTTGGGAACCCCAGTCGGTGTGGGGGATGTTGCGGATGTTCAAGATATTGGCATGGCCCACGCTGTATTCCGTATCACCACAACAGGTGGCACCAGTGTGGTGGTTAAGCAAGAGGCCCATCCCAACCAACCCTATTATCAGGACTTGCTGAAAGAAATGGGTTTTCCATTTATTCGAGCGGTTCATGTGGCCCCGTCAGCCCAGTGGCCATCGGGGTATGAACTGAGTGATTGGGTGGAAGGGGTACCCTTTAGCGATTATTTATTTGGGTCGGGTGCCGTCGTTTCCAGCGAGGAAATGGGACGCTATATTCAATCCTTGGCATGGCATGCGGCATTGGGGGATATGATTGGACGTGAAGACCGGCACTTAGAAAATTATATTTGGGACACCCAGTATCAGCACATTATACCGGTGGATACCGCCGCGTTGTTTGGATTGGGAAATGAATCGTGGGTATTTGAATATGTGGCCGGTGGGTTGGCTGAGAGTGCGGTATTATTCCCCTATTTGCCGGATGAAGATGGGTTTAGGGCCCATTTGACGATGTATTTTGAGGCGTATCAGCAGGCCCATTACGCCATACGGGATCATGCGGATGTCCTCATCGAGATGACAGAACGGTTGGTGGGAGCTGAGTCTGATCATCCCATTCAATTTTTAACTGAACGAATTCAATCCGAAACGTATTGCCATACCCAAATTCAACGCATTCAGGCGGGCGTGATTGAATGGCATCATCGATGGGTGGCCCGTTGTCAGTTAGAGAATGCCGTTGCCAATGGCTTGTCACTGAATCAATACCCATTGTTAAAAATGTATGATTTGGCCCATCGGGGTCGTGGGTCGGCCTTTTTTTTAAAAGAGTTTCATTGTATTGAGTTGGCACAAGAATGGGATCAGGCTGGATTGGGCCCAACACACTGGATTATGCCCCCCATCCATCATCCCTTAAAATGGGAGGGTTGATGATTCATAGACGTCAAAACAGATGGGTGGTTGATGTTGTTGGGTATGATTTGAGGGGGTCTTATGTTACGATGCGAGTTGGTATAGTGAAGGACTGATTGAGGAGTGATACGTATGGGTTTTTTATCCCGAATATTATCGAATTTTCATTCTGATTTGGGGATTGATTTGGGCACCGCCAACACCCTTGTGTTTGCACAAGGGGTCGGGGTCATGATTCAAGAGCCATCGGTGGTGGCCATTGATACCCAAAAAAGCACCGTTTTGGCGGTGGGGGATGAAGCGAAAAAAATGATTGGTCGCACCCCCGGTAATGTGGTGGCCGTTCGCCCCTTGCGCGATGGTGTCATTGCTGATTTTGATGTGACGGAGACCATGTTAAAGTATTTTATTAAAAAAGCAGCACCCAGTCGCTGGTTTAACAAACCCCGTATTATTGTGGGGGTGCCATCGGGTATTACCGGGGTTGAAAAACGGGCTGTTTTGGATGCAACGTATAATGCTGGAGCCAGAGAGGCTTACTTAATTGAGGAGCCCATGGCGGCCGCCATTGGGGCGGATTTACCCGTGTCTGAACCAACCGGCTCCATGATTGTGGATATTGGAGGGGGTACCACAGAGGTTGCGGTTATCTCGTTGGGTGGTATTGTGGTCGCCAAGTCGATACGGGTGGCAGGGGATGAAATGGATGAGGCGATTATTGCCCATTGTCGTGAAAATTATCGGTTGTTAATTGGGGAAAGAACGGCAGAAGAAATTAAGATTCGATTGGGATCGGCGTCAGAGTTGGAAGTGGAAACCACCATGGACATTCGGGGCCGAGATTTGGTATCGGGTTTACCTAAAACCTTAACCATTACCAGTCAAGAAATCAGAGAAGCCTTGCGAGATCCCGTCCGTATTATTGTAGAAGGGATCAAAACCACGCTTGAAAAAACACCCCCCGAATTGTCATCCGATATTATGGATCTTGGGATTACCTTGGCGGGTGGGGGGGCTTTGTTACGTGGCTTGGATTTGCACATTCAAAATGAAACGGCCATTCGGGTTCACATTGCCAAAGACCCCTTGGAGTGTGTGGCATTGGGTACCGGTAAAGCCTTAGACGAAATTGAAGTGTTGAAAAAAGTCCTTTTTTCGGATTAATACAGATCATGGGGGGGGAGGTATTATTGAAGCAGGCATTTACTCAGGGGGCATCGGATGTCCACTTATTTTCTCATCCTCACACACCCTTTATGAGATGGCGTATTCATGGAAAATTAACGGATCGGATGCCCATTAAACCCATCGAAATGCATCAGTGGATTTCCCGATTGAAGTTGCAATCCAATATGGATATTTCTCAACAATTGGTACCACAAGATGGGTATTTGCATTGGCCGGAAAGTGGGATTCATGCACGGGTTGCCACCATTCCTACCGTACATGGTGAAGATATGGTGATTCGACTGATTCCATCCCACCCCATTCCCCTTCAACAATTGGGGTTTGATCCAACCATAGAGGGCACTTTAATAGAATTAATTCATCGGGATCATGGCTTTTTTGTCATCACAGGGCCAACCGGATCCGGTAAATCCGCTACCCTTATGGCCTTGGCCCATGAATTAGCCCAACTGGGGAATCGGGTGGTGGTATCCCTAGAAGACCCCGTGGAACATGTCATTATGGGGGTTCGTCAATCTAGCATTCACCCTCCCACGGGCTTTACGTATGAAAGTGGAATCAAGGCGGTGTTGAGACTGGATCCGGATGTCATTATGGTGGGTGAAATTCGAGATGCTCCCACGGCACGGGTGGCCATCGAAGCCGCGTATACGGGGCATTTGGTATTGGCTACTGTACATACCCCATCGGTGGTAACAACGGTGAGGCGATTGTATCAGTTGGGAATAACGGAGTTAGAGCTAGAGGAAGGATTGTTGGGGATTTTGGCCCAACGGTTGTACCCCATTTATTGTGAGGGCTGTGATGGAAATGGTTGCCCAAAGTGCCAAGAACTCGGTATAACTGGCCGGTGTGCCAATGGTGAATTATTGTATATGCCCCATGGCACTCGTTTTTTGGGATTTCCAAATCAACTGAATGAAGGAATATTATGGCACCCGCGTACCCACCCCCATGGTTAACTCATTTGGCCGATCAATTGCGTTCTGACCACATCGGAGCCCTTGCTACTGATACCGTATTGGGCTTAACAGGTCGGTGCGTCACGGGGATGCAATCTCGATTGAATCAACTGAAAGAACGCCCCTGCCAACAGCCATTGGTGGTGTTGGTGAATGGATGGGCCATGGCCCACTCCGTTGCGGTTATTCCAGATGGGGTCTTTCTTCATTGGCCCGCGTCGGTTACCTACATTATGCCAACGCAACCAGCGCATATCGACCTGTTTGGTCCCACCATTGCCATTCGATACCCACAGGCGTGGTGGTTAACCGAGATCATCACACAGGTGGGGGGGCCATTGTTTTCAACCAGTCTGAATCGCACGGGCGAAACGCCGGCCCAAACGGCTTCGGATATTCCAGCGGATATACGGGCTAAGTTGGACTTTATTTGGGAACAAGGGGTGGTACCCCAATCGTCGCCGTCTACACTGGTATCATTATTGGGGGCCACCCCGCAGTTGGTGCGCCATGGTCGTGGACCCACGCCATAAGGGGCTGCCGGCCATCGAGGGTCGGGTATACCCAACGGCGGCGGGAAATATGATGCGGGATCGGGTGTGTTTGCAGGCCGGACAACCTTCCGTGCGATTCATTGAATGGCCTCAAGCCAGTGTGACCTATCCGGATGCACGACCCTTGTTTGGGGAGTGGCCTGGGTTGGATCATGCGGCCCGGCCAACGGGTGGTGGGGTGTTGTTACACAGCCCCGGTTCATTGGTGGTGTCGATGGTGATTCCAGTGGGTGGTAAGGAATCATTCAAGCGATATTTGGGGCTGGTACAAGAGTGGGCCATGGGGGTATTGGCCCAAGTCGGGGTTGACGTTGAACGGGGGAGTGCCGGTGGGGCCAATATTGCGTATTGCACCACGTATCATAATCCATATGAGCTTCGATTTAGCGATGAAAAAGTAATGGCTCTGGCGGTTAAAAAAGACCGATCCGCCTGCTTAATTCAGGGCATAATTCATACCGTATCTAACGAGGGTTTTTTTGATGGATGGGGTATGGCCATGACCAAGGGATTGGGCCATTCGGGGGTTGCCAGTTCAGACTTGAATCGGGCGTTTTGTGTGGCCATGCCACAGTTACTGAATCGGGTATATACCCACTAGGGATGGTGTGTTGGGGAGGTGGGGGGTGTGTCCCCACACGGTAATGTACCACTTATTCGTTGCCATTGGACGGTTTTATGGTCGGATAACTGCCCAGTCATGGTTCCCCCCAAATCAGTGCTACTCATGTCTTTCCATCGGTATTCGCGTTGAATCATGCCGGTGGGGCTTACCACCAAAATGGCATTACTGGACACGGTCCACGCTGGGGTCACTGGAACCAATTGAGGGAAATCGGAGGGTCGTTGAAAGCGGGGATATCGGTCTTTAAATTGGTTGACGAGGTGATTGGGGTTGGTGTGTTCCCAGGTGTGAACCACAAAAGCGGATGATTGGGGGGTGACCCATCGAATAATATATACATCCAAGGGGGTTTGATCGGGGGTTTTCATACGGTTTTTTTCCGTCCAAAATTCCCCTCGTTGTCTCATAGTAACCCATTCCCATCGGTCATTCCAATCGGTTTGGATGCGATCTTCAATCCCCCTCAAATGAGCAGGCAAAGAGGCGAGTTGGGTGGGGTTCATTTGGATGTGGGTCATTTGCCCCTGCCGATTTAAGGTGAATCGAATCGGAATTCGGTGTAAGGGCGAGGGGGTTGTTTGGCCATCGGTCATGACGCTCATCATCATTAAACACCCAACGGTTCCTTTACTGGTGCGATGAAACATATAATGGGTCGACATCTGGGTAGTCGTTTGCAGGGGGGATGGGTCGATGGCCATTGTTTTGCGCAGGGTGGTGTGTTCTTTCCACACCGATCGCCCCATGGGTGGGTTAAAGGGATGCCCCAAAATGATAGTTGCGATGCCGATAAGTCCGATGCATACGAGTCGTTTCAATGATCAAGCCTCCAATTGGATTGTAGTATAAATCGGGATCCATGGATTGTGAAAGTAAGGGGGTGATACGGGAGGCGATGATGTGTGTGGTTGCATGTGATAGCGGTTTTGTAGCATAATCCATGAATGATTATCGGGTATAAAATAATAACAAAACAAGGAGTATTGCATGCAATTTTTTATTGATACGGCAGATATGACTGCCATTCAAACCGCCCACGATATGGGATTGGTCGATGGGGTGACCACCAATCCCACACTGATTAAAAAAGCGGGATTGGATCATGAAACGACCATTCGAAATATTGCCAATATTACCAGCGGCCCCATTAGTGTTGAAACCATTAGTACGGATGCCGAGGGTATGATTAAAGAGGCCGATACTTTTTTACAATGGGGATCCAATATTGTGATTAAAGTGGTGATGACGCCAGAGGGAATGAAGGCGGTTCGGGTCTTGTCATCACGAGGGGTTAAAACCAATGTCACGTTGGTATTTACCCCCTTGCAGGCCTTAATTGCGGCTAAATCGGGGGCCACTTATGTGAGCCCATTTGTGGGGCGGCTGGATGACATTAGTACCCCCGGTATGGCCATGATTCAACAAATTCGAACCATTTTTGATCAGTATCAGTTTGATACCCAAATTTTGGTGGCAAGCGTTCGTAATCCAGTGCATTTATTAGAGGCCGCCATGATTGGGGCGGATGTGGCCACGGTTCCCCCAGATACCCTCATGCAATTGTTTCAGCATCCCTTAACCGATAGCGGTATTGCTAAATTTTTAGCCGATGCGGCTGCTTGGACGGCCCAATAATGACCAACTGTCCCCTGCTGGTGACGGCGGGTCCAGATTTATACCCACTTAACCATATTTTCCCCACTTGGGGGTTGCCATGGGCCGGCCTTCCCCTCGTTAGCGCCTTGTACCACCGATTTCCCCATCGGCCCATCCACGTGATGTGTCCAGATTCATTACAATGGTGGTGCCAAGAGCAGTTCCCCTTTCTCAAAATGACCCCTGCCCCATCAGATGCCTTTCCCATTTCAGGTGCGGCATGCCCCACTTTGGCTTGGCTCGATGAGTTGGCTAGGCACCCCACGTCCCCTCACTGGGTACTCACCCAGCCGGCACATGCGATTCGAGATTGGGTTCATGCATTGTCGCTATTAGAAACCATGGCCCATCATGCCGGCTTTTTACCTCGTCAGGGGGATGATCGGGTCGCGGTGATGGGGGGCCATGTGGTATGGTGCCATCCCACTGTTACCATTGACCCTTGGGTGGTATTGGATGCCCGATTGGGACCCATTATTCTTCATGAGGGGGTGGCCATTCGGTCGCATACCCGGGTGGAGGGACCGGTGGTGATGGGGGAGCATAGTCAGTTGCTCAATGGGCAATTGCGACACGCGTGTATCGGCCCGCAATGCAAAGTAGGGGGTGAGGTAAGCCACAGTATTATGGTGGGATGGTCCAATAAGGCCCATGATGGGTTTATGGGACATTCAGTGGTGGGACAGTGGGTGAATATTGGGGCCGGATCGGTGACGTCCAACCTCAAACACACGTATGGTCCCATTCACATGGCAGGGGCGGACCGACCAATCGAAACAGGTATGATGTTTTTGGGTTCAATGATTGGTGATTTTGTCAAATTAGGCATTGGCACCCAATTAACCACAGGGGGCGTTATTGGCACGGGGGCGGCATTGGCATCCGGAATCGTGGCACCGTCTTATGTCCCCCCATTTTGCTGGATGTCACCCGATACACCCCTTGATTGGGCCGCTTTTACCACCAGTTTGACGCGGATGATGGCACGCCGGTCTCAGGTGCCCCATCCGGCGCTGATCGACCGCATACGGGAGCAATGGCCATGGAATTAACCACACGGATGCATCGTTTAACCCAATTGCCACGGCAACCGGAGGTGATCGTAACCGCTCAAGACTTGCAAACTGCGTGGATAAAAAATGGTCCCCTTCAATGGGGGTATGGCTGTTCCAGATGGTCGGAGGCGTTATTGACGGAATTTGACCATATTCTGGCGGATATGGGTGTTGCCAATGACTGGCGGGCCATGCTGGAGGGGCAACCCATCAATACATCGGAACATCGGGCGGTTCGGCATCATCATTTTAGAAGCCCGCAGGGTCGCTCAACATGGATGCCGGACCTATTAAATTGGGTAGATCAGGTTCAGTCTGGGGCCATTCGAACCCGAGATGGTCGTGCATTTACCCATGTGGTTCAAGTGGGGATCGGGGGGTCTGAACTGGGGCCAAAAGCGTTGATTGAAGCCCTCAAACGCTTGGCGGTTCCACCCGCATTACCGGTTTATTTTGTATCCAATTTAGACCAAGACGATTTGGATTGGGTATGGCAGTCCATTCAACCCCTGTCGACCCTATTTATTGTGGCGTCCAAGTCGGGGGATACGGTTGAAACCTTGGTTAATCGGGATACCATTAATCAGCGATTGATGGCAGAGGGGGTATCCGCAACGGCTTGTATCGACCAATGGGTGGCCATCACGACACCACGTACTACATTAGATGATTCTAGTCAAGCTCGCCACATTTTTTATTTGGATGCCACGATTGGGGGGCGGTTTTCATCGGCCAGTCCCATGGGGTGTTTGGCGTTGGGACTGGGTGTGGGGACGTGGGCCGTTCCCCGTTTTTTAGATGGCATGTGGGAGATGGATCAGCAGGCGACGCTGCCATTGCGGCAAAATATGGCATTATTAAGTGGCATGATGGGGGTATGGGAGCGGGTGGTGATGGGGAGTGAAGCCCGTGCGATTGTTCCTTATTCGCAACCTTTATCCGACTTTCCGGCCCACATTCAGCAGTTGGAATCAGAGAGCTTGGGGAAGTCAATCTCAAATAGGGGGGAGGCATTATCGGTGCCAACGGCCCCCGCTATTTTAGGGGGGACGGGTACCCAATCCCAACATTCTTTTTTTCAGCAATTACACCAAGGAACCCAAGTCATTCCGTTGGAATGTGTGGTGGTGAGGCAGTCTCAACAGTCCCAATCCCCTAGCACGCGGTCGTTGTTATTGGCCCATGTTGCGAGTCAGGCGGTTGCGTTGGCAAAGGGGTCATCGGACATCAGTGGGGTGCCTGATTGCAAGGGGAATCGATCTGTAACCTTGGTGGTAATGGATGAACTCACCCCAGATACCTACGGTGCCTTATTGGCCTATATGGAAAATCGGACCATTTTTCAGGGTTTGATATGGGGGATTAACCCATTTGACCAGCCAGGGGTGCAATTGGGTAAATCCATTTACCAATCGGTTCAACAGGGGAAAGGGGGGCTAGCCACCACATTATTTAACATCCTTTCTGAGCCATTTGGTCCATCGTCTACGTGTCGTTAGATGGGGTGGGTTGGTAAAAAAGGGTGGCCATTTACCCATGTTTCTGGTAGGCTTGGAATGCATTGGGGGTTCTATTGTCAATGTTTATTGGCACTGTTTACCACCCTGTGTGTATCGTAATCATGGATCATAATTAGGAGGATTGTATGGGCGTATTAGTAGGTAAACCGGCTCCAAATTTTAATGCCAAAGCGGTCATTAATGGCAATCAAGTGGTTGATTCATTTGAATTGGCTGCTTACCACGGTCAGTATGTGGTACTATTCTTTTATCCGTTCGACTTTACATTTGTGTGCCCCACTGAATTGCATGCCTTCCAAGAGTGCTTGCCCCAGTTCGAAGCCCGAAACACCCAAGTAATGGCGTGTTCAACCGACTCATGGTTTTCGCACTTGGCATGGTTAACCACCCCCAAGGCCAAGGGTGGAATTGAAGGGGTTACGTATCCTTTAATTGCTGACTTTAATAAAACCATTGCTACCGATTATGATGTTCTAATTACCCAAGATGGGCCGGTTGGGGCCTCGTATCGGGGGTTATTTTTAATCGACCGACAGGGTATTGTTCGGCACCAATTAATCAATGATACCCCCTTGGGCCGAAGTACCGATGAGGTGTTGCGATTAATCGATGCCTTGCAATATTTTGAGCAAAATGGGGAGGTCTGCCCAGCCAACTGGAAAGAAGGCAAGCAGGCCATGCAGGCAACGCGTGACGGGGTGGAAGCCTATTTTTCAAGATAATATTAGGAGGCACCCATGACCATTTCATTACCAGCATTACCGTACGCCTACAACGCATTAGAGCCCCTCATTGACGCTCGAACCATGGAGATTCATCATACCAAGCATCATCAAGCGTACATTACCAATTTAAACACGGCTATTTCGGGTACGGATTTTGAGACAAAATCGGTGGAGTGGCTCATTACCCATTTGCCGGAGTTGCCGGATACCATTCGTGGGGCTGTTCAAAACAATGGGGGTGGGGATTACAACCATCGCTTGTTTTGGACCGTGATGTCACCCCCATCCGATGAGGTCAGGGGGCCATCCGGTGAGTTGTTGGGTGCTATTGAGTCTCAATTTAATAGTTTGGATGCGTTTAAGGGTGCCTTTGAAGCCGCGGCCAAAACCCGATTTGGAAGTGGATGGGCTTGGTTGTCAGTTACCGATTCGGGGGCCTTATCCGTGGCATCGACCCCCAATCAAGATAGCCCATTCATGACCGGGCATATTCCGTTGTTGGGTTTAGATGTGTGGGAGCATGCGTATTATTTGAACTATCAAAATCGTCGCCCTGATTATATTTCGGCATTTTGGGGGGTGGTTAATTGGGATCAGGTGGCCCGTCGGTATGGGGAGGCGCTGACCCAAGTGCGTGGTTAGCCTGATTGAATATGAGTGTCCTGCCAATTATCTGTTATCCGGATCCTATTTTGCGACAAGTTGCCTCGCCGGTGGTGTCGTATGGGCAACCCATGTTGGCCTTGATTCGGGATATGTTTGATAGCATGAGACAAGCCAAGGGGGTGGGATTGGCGGCCCCCCAAGTGGGGGTATCTTTGCGGGTGATTGTGGTATCATACCAGCAACATCAGTTGGCCTTGGTCAACCCTGTTTTGACCCATCTAGAAGGTGAGGAAAGTGGCGAAGAGGGTTGTTTAAGTTTGCCCAATGTGAGTTTGATTGTTCCACGTGCAACCATCATTTCGGTTGAGGCACAGTCCCCCAATGGTCATCCCATTCGGTTAAAGAAATTAAAGGGGTATCTCGCTCGCATCATCCAGCATGAGGTAGACCATTTAAATGGGGTTTTAATTCTTGATAAAGGTGGTGAGTTGAATGGTAGTGTCTAAACCCATTGAGGGGATTTATCCGGTTGGGGCGTCGGTGGATGATCATGGGGTGTTAACCCTTGGCGGGCTATCGGTGAGGGAACTCATTAATCGGTTTGATTCCCCCTTATATGTCATGGATGAAGCCACCATTCGCCAACAATGTCGCTATTATACCCGCACATTGAGTGAGGTGTACCCCAATCATATGGTGGTGTTTGCCGGTAAAGCGTGTTTGAATTTGGGGATTCTAAATTTAGTGGCGGAAGAGGGCTTGGGGGTGGATGTGGTGTCGGCGGGGGAATTGTGGACCGCACTTAAAAGCAATGTCCCGATTCCATCTATTTTGTTACATGGTAATAACAAGTCGATGGCAGAGTTGGAAATGGCCCTCAATTATTCGGTTCGGATTGTGGTAGACCATGAAGAGGAATTACAAACCATCTTACAATTGGTGGAGCAACGGGGGTTAATGGCCCGTATTATGTTTCGGTTAAAGCCCGAAATTGAAGCCCATACCCACGATTTTATTAAGACGGGTCAAATTGATTCTAAATTTGGAATTGACCAAAGCGAGTTGTTGCGATTGGTTCGATTGGTTAAGGATCATCCCAAAATTAGATTGTTGGGTTTACATAGTCATATTGGGTCTCAAATTTTTGATAGTCGCCCGTATTTAGAATTGGCTGATTTAATGGCCATGCATACCATTCGGGTGAGTGAAGAATTGGGGCGTCCGTTGGATGAGATTAATTTGGGGGGTGGGATTGGGATTCAATATACAGGTTCAGATGATCCCATGCCCATTCCGGATATGGTGAGTCAATTGGCTTTTAGGCTCAAAGAAAACTTTGATCGGGTTGGGTTAAGACATCCCAAGCTGATTTTGGAACCCGGTCGATCGATTGTGGGGTCGGCGGGGGTTACCTTATATACGGTGGGGGCGATTAAGCCCATTCCGGGTATCAAAACCTATTTGTTTGTGGATGGTGGCATGGCGGATAATATTCGACCGATGTTATACCAAGCCCAATACAGTATGTGTGTAGCCAACAAAGCAACGGAGCCGCCATCGAATCAGTATGCGGTAGCGGGGCGATATTGTGAATCAGGTGATGTGTTAACCCATCAGGTGGCATTGGCTCCGGTTGAGACGGGGGATATTATCGCCGTATTTGGAACAGGGGCGTATAACTTTACCATGGCATCCAATTACAACCGCTCCCCCAAACCGGCCATGGTGTTGGTGGGGCATCAAAAAGCAACGGTATGGGTGGAACGTGAAACATTGGATGATTTGATCCGCTTGGATCGGATTTAATGATGCCAATGCTAAGGGGGGTTGATGTGATTATGTTGATGGATTTATCCATCGTTTTTTTTATGGTGTATCGCACCTTGTTGTGGATTTCCAATACCCACTCTGAATCATTGGTTCGGGGTTTTATGGCTGTATTTTGTGTGTTTGTGTTTAGCAAAGTGGTACACTTAACCACACTGGGCTGGTTAATGGAATGGTTTGCCCAAGGGTTAATGGTGCTGGTGATTGTTATTTTTCAACCTGAATTACGACGGTTTTTAGAACGCATTGGGTCCAGTCGTTGGGTGGGGAGATGGGCGGCCACCCGCCCGCGTTATCAGGGGGTATCTACGATTAAACAATTGTTGAAGGCAACGGAGGTACTCTCGCAAAATCATGTGGGGGCCTTAATTGTTTTGGAATCTGGGATTCAATTGGGACAATATATTGAATCGGGGATACCCGTTCAAGCCACGGTTACCAGTGAATTAATTGCGGCGTTATTTTGGGGTAAGTCACCCACCCACGACGGGGCGGTCATTATTCGTGACCAAACCATTATTGCGGCTGGGTGTTTGTTGCCTTTATCCAATAGTTTATTGCATGATCGTCGGTTGGGAACGAGGCATCGGGCAGCATTGGGAATTAGTGAAATATCGGATGCCATCGTGGTTATTGTTTCGGAAGAAACAGGGATTATTTCCATTGCCGAGCATGGTAATTTAACCCGCTATTTAACCAAATCTGCATTAGAGGCCCGATTGTTTAATTTATATAAAGAAGACAATCCCATTTCCCCTTGGCTTAGTATTTTAAGAAAGTTGAAACCAAAATGAAATACCCATCTGAATTAAAAAAGGGAGGCCATTCCCGCTTGATTACTGCGTATGATGCGTTTTTTGCAGCATTGGTAGTGGAGGCTGGATTGGATGGCATTTTGGTGGGGGATTCCTTGGGGAATATGGTACAGGGGCATACCAGCACATTGCCGGTGACACTCGATGACATGATTTATCATACCCGCATGGTGGTTAGAGGGGCGCCCCACTGTTTGGTTATCGCTGATATGCCCTTTATGTCGGTGGAGGTAAACCCCGATGAGGCGGTGCGTGCGGCAGGGCGTTTGATCAAAGAAGGTGGGGCAACGGCGGTTAAAGTGGAAACCCATCCTCGTGTGATACCCGCCATGGCGGCCATGATTGAATCGGGGATTCCCGTCATGGGGCATGTTGGCTTAACCCCACAATGGGTCAATATGTTGGGGGGGTATCGCCAGCAGGGGCGGGGGATGGCCGCCAAGGGGGTTCATCAATTGGTGGATGAATTGGTTGATATGGGGGCTTTTGCCATTGTGTTAGAGCATATTCCGGCTGCATTGGGAGCTGATATCACCCGTCGCATTCCGGTTCCAACGATTGGGGTTGGGGCAGGCCCCGATTGTGATGCCCAATTGGCCGTATTGCATGATGTGTTGGGGCTCACTGCCCAATTGCCATCGTTTATGAGCCCCATTGGGGAGGGTCGAAAGGGGGCCATTGAGGCATTACACCGCTACAAATTGGTGGCATCATGACGGTATCAAAAGCCTTGGTTGTATTTTCGGGGGGGCAAGATAGCACCACTTGTTTGGCTTGGGCATGTCATCAGTATGATGAGGTGGTGGCGTGTACGATTGATTATGGTCAGCGACATCGTATTGAGTTAGCGTGCGCGGTCCAATTGGCCAAGATGGCGGGTGTGACTCACCATCTTTTAACCATTCCTTGGGCAATTACACCTAGCACCCTTACCCATGGGGGGGTGATTGATGCGTCGGGTCCGGTGCCCAATACGCTGGTGGAAGGGCGGAATATCATGTTATTAACGGCGGGGGCGGTATTGGCCAAGTCGTTGGGAATTACCCATATTATCACGGGTGTTTGTGAAGCCGATTATTCAGGGTATCCGGATTGTCGGGCGGTGTTTATTGCGTCATTGCAAACCACTTTGCAGTTGGGATTGGATTATCCGGTTCAATTAATCACCCCACTGATGGCATTAACCAAAGCAGCGACGGTGGATCTAATAAAAACATTGGGTCATTTAGAGTGGTTGGGGTATAGCCATACTTGTTATGAGGGGCAACAACCACCCTGTGGGACGTGTCCGGCGTGTCAACTCCGAGAAAAGGGTTTTCGTGAAGCTGGCATGAACGACCCCTTGCTTAGCCGAGTATGGCCGGCGTCATCCATGGGGGGGCACCCGTGAGGGGGGGGCGTTTCGGATGACCCATTACCCCATGTGGATTGCCAATCGGCCCTATTATGATGGGGAACTAGTGGTGACAGACAAATGGTTGCAACAGCCGGTGGCCACGGTGGCACAAGGGGACGATCGGCATGTGGAGGCGGCGTTAAGCCAAGCTGAAATGGCCCGAATTGAACTGGGAAAATGGACAAGTTTACAACGGGCAACGGCATTAAATCGCGTGGTTAAATGGTTGGAATTGAATCAAGATGAACTCATTCGATTGCTAATGATAGAAACGGGAAAGCCACGCCAAGATGCCCAAGTGGAAGTAAATCGGGCCATTTTGACCACCCGGTTATCCGCAGGGGCGACCAGCCAACATGGTCGCTGGTGGGACACGGGTGAATTGGGGGATGGGGGCCAACGATGGGGGTTGTCCAAGCGGATTCCGATTGGGGTTTGTTTGTTGATTGTACCGTTTAATTTCCCCCTTAATTTGGCGATGCATAAAATAGGGCCGGCGTTGGCGGTGGGAAATCCGGTTGTGTTAAAGCCAGCGAGTTTGACCCCATTAACGGCGTCAAAGTTGGGGGAGTGTTTGGCTGAATGTGGGTATCCGGCTGGCACTTTTTCGATGATTCCAACGGGGCGAGCGGTGATGGATCGCTGGTTGGGGGACCCTCGGATTCGCTTAATTAGTTTTACGGGGTCTGATTCGGTGGGGTGGGGAATTAAGTCAAAAAGCACGCGAAGTGAGGTGGTATTGGAATTGGGGGGGAATGCCACTTGCGTGGTGGATGAAACGGTGGATGGGGTGGCTTGGGTCCCTCGATTGGCACGGGGGGCATTTGGGTTGGCGGGGCAGAGTTGTATTAGTATTCAATCCATTTATACGCATGTGTCACAATATGATCGGGTCAAGCAGGCGTTGTGTGAGGAAGCGGCCCGATGGGTAGCGCAGTCTCCGGATGCGGATGGATGCCGATTCACCTGTATGATATCCCCAGAGGCTCGTGAGCGGGCATCTGCTTTATTGGAATCGGGAGTCCAAGCGGGTGCTCGACGATTGGTGGGGGGGGACGGGGTTGCGAATCGATTGTCTGCGTGTGTGATCGAGGCCTGCCCATTGGATCATCCGTTGGCGACGACGGAGTTATTTGCGCCGGTGGTATTATTATATCCGTATACGGATATGCAAGAGGTGGTGGGGGTCATCAATGGATCTCGGTATGGCTTGCAAGCGGGAATTATAACCCAATCGATTGAGCGTGGGATGATGGTATCCGAGGCATTGGATGTGGGGGGGGTGGTGGTGGGGGATATACCCACGTTACGGCTGGAATCGTTGCCATATGGTGGACAAAAAGCGAGTGGGATGGGGCGGGAGGGGGTGGAATCAGCGATTCACCATATGACCACTGAAAAGAGTGTCATTGTGAGTGGATGGGGGCCTGTTGGGTAACGGTGGTGAGGGGATGGGGTCATCCATGTTTGGTACGATGGTAAGTGGGTGTGATATGATTCAACCAGAAGAGTCCGAAATCAATATTGGAGGCTAGGTCATGTGTGGGATTGTGGGATATGTTGGGGATCGGAATATGGAGTCGGTTCTTCTCGTTGGGTTGGAGCGATTGAGTTATCGTGGATACGATTCATCGGGGATTGCGATTATTTCAGATGGTGAAATGAGTTATTGGAAGACACCCGGCAAATTACATGAACTTGAAAAAAGCCTACAAAATATGAGTATTCGTGGGAGTGTGGGGATTGGTCATACCCGATGGTCAACGCATGGTGAGCCGAATGAAGCCAATGCCCATCCCCATATAAATACCCAAAAAAAAGTAGCCATTGTTCACAACGGGATTATCGAAAATTATTTAACCCTTAAATCAAAATTAATGTCGGAAGGTTTTTTGTTTCGATCTCAAACGGATTCTGAGGTTATCGCCCATCTAGTTGCACGGTATTTACAGGGGGATTTGGTTGAAGCGGTACAGCGGGCGGTATTGGATTTGGAGGGGACCTTTGCGTTTGCGGTGATTGCGGAAGATTCCCCCGATACATTGGTGGCGTGTCGAAAAGGGAGTCCGTTGATTATAGGGTTGGGTAAAGGGGAGCAATTTGTATCATCGGATGTGAATGCGATTATTCCCCACACCAAGGAAATCGTGTATTTAGACGATATGGATATGGCCATTTTAACGACGGATGAAGTGGTGTTTAAAAAGTTAGGTGGGGGTGTCATAGAGAAGCAAGTTCATACCATAACATGGGATGCCACATCGGTTGAAAAAAATGGCTATGATCATTACATGTTAAAAGAAATCAATGAGCAATCGGGTATTTTGAGGTCGATTTATAGCACATTGGTGGTGGGTGATAAAATTCAGTTTGAGGGGTTGAAGTTATCCAACGAGGATTTTATTAAGGTCACTCGGTTTATTATCCAAGCCTGTGGCACGTCATGGCATGCGGGGCTCATTGCGAAATATTGGATTGAGCGGTATGCCCGAATTTTGACTGAGGTGGATATATCATCGGAGTTTCGGTATCGGCAAATGATTACAGGGGTGAATGATATTGTGGTGGCGATTTCACAATCGGGGGAAACGGCGGATACATTGGCCTGTATTCGGGAAGCCAAAAGCAAGTTTTTTAAAGTATTATCGTTTGTGAATGTTGGGGGGTCGACGATTGATCGCGAATCGGATGGGGTGATTCATACCTTGGCGGGGCCTGAGATTGGGGTGGCATCGACGAAAAACTTTGTGGCCCAATTGGTGACCTTGTATTTATTTACATTACATTTGGCCCAATTGCGATGGAGTATTGAGGGGGCGGTATTTAACCAGATGCTTCAGGAGCTGAAGGTGATACCGGATCATATTGATCGGATTTTAAATCAAGTGGAGTCGATTCGAGCCATTGCAAAAAAGTATGCGCATCATCGGGAGTTTTTATTTATAGGGCGTGGGGTTAATTATCCCACGGCGTTAGAGGGGGCATTAAAGTTAAAAGAGATTTCGTATATACATGCGACGGGGTATGCGGCGGGGGAACTCAAGCATGGGCCGATTGCCTTAATAGACGAGAATTTGCCGGTGGTATGTATTGCACCGCGTTCAAGTACGTACGACAAGATGATGAGCAATATTCAAGAGGTGAGGGCTCGAAAGGGGCAAACGATTATTATTGCCTCGGAGGGGGATACTGATATTGAGGGGTATGCGGATGATATTATTCGGGTACCGGTGGTATCGGAGGAGTTAAGTCCGATATTAACGGTGATACCGCTTCAATTATTGGCGTATTATATTGCGGTGGAATTGGAATGTGATGTGGATCAGCCGCGGAATTTAGCCAAGAGTGTAACCGTGGAGTAGGGTGGGTGCTGCGCACCCACGCCCGCCTTAAGGGCTTCGCCCTTAAGAATCCCGAGGGGTAGGGATTTTCCCTTGATTTGGGGTCTAGGGGTTTCGCCCCTGGAAGGTGGTGGGCACTGCGTGCCCACTATTAAAACCCCACCCTAACCCTCCCCTAAAGGGGAGGGAAAAGAAGGTTGATTCTGGGGACCTTCGGTCCCCAGACCCCTTGACTAAGGGCGTTTCCCTTAAGGGGGAGATTTTAAAACAAATAAAAAGGAGGTTTCAGAAATACACAGATATACGTACCAACAACTTGATTGTTAATTTTCAAGATGATATTTTTTACCTTTAAGAATTCACAAGCCTTTATGAAATCACATACAAAAAATAGTGAAACCATTACTTACGATGATGCAATAGAAATCATCCGCAATTCCTCTTATGGAATTCAGTTAAAAAAAACGGAAATAGATAATGGGAATTTAAAAGAAACAGGGGGATGCGAAAAACAATACCCCTCCTCAATGTTGAAATTCTTACAAGGAGAAACAGTATATGTAAAAACTACCGAAGAAAAATTAGAAGTACAAAAAGAATCCTTGCTTTACAAACTCATTTTTCAAGAATTCATAGACACCAGTGATTATAATAAGACGACCATAAGGTTTCAAAAACTGAGCTACACAACTTTCTGTGCAAGAAAGAGTTGGAACGTCAGACGACAGACTTTCCTTGCATACCCTTCGTTCCCATTTGGTGTGCTATCTTTTTGTTTACTTATATTTCAGTGTCTCCCAAACTAGGAATTCAATTGTCATCATTAGGTTTGGGGTTTTTAAATTTTAGAAAGACACTCATGCCAAAAGAAACCGCTTTTGAGGTGTCCGCATCTTGCTTTGGTCTAAATTCCAAGGCATATCAACACTGGATAGAAATGAGCATATGGCAGTTCTCAGGTTTGTTTTTCACATTCATAATACCCGGGATATTGAATCTTGAACTTGATGCTATTAAAGGTCTACTACCCTTTAAAGGGCTAATGCGCTGGGGGGTACCAATCATAATCACACTTATATTTTTTTGTCATAAAAGAGTGGAACTGAGTATTTGTAAGGTGGCACATCGATTTTTTTATAGGTACGAAGCATTGCGAAGGGCACTATATTTGTTGCAGAATAAAAAAGATATTCTAAATGAAGACTTACGACCTTTTTGGGATTGGGTGATAGACCAATCCAAGAATGAAAAATCCAATTACAAAAGTGAAGCCCAAAGTGTTGTGAAACTAAATCTTCTTAAATATCGACCAGAA
>Ga0172373_10003775_pt1 | contig 21798 bp, 20 predicted proteins | sample Lak10m_2_FD_114546 | JGI IMG/M metagenome (GOLD analysis project Ga0172373, IMG submission 114546) | Freshwater microbial communities from Kabuno Bay, South-Kivu, Congo - kab_092012_10m | ecosystem: Environmental > Aquatic > Freshwater > Lake | place: Democratic Republic of the Congo...
ATATTGATGGGTAATAAGCGTATCGTTTTGTTCATTGATTCCGCTAATCCACGGTGTGGAATCGTAAATGGTTCCCGCAGTGTCGTTGGCAGGCATCCAACTGCCTTTCGAAAGATCAGGGTGCATCCCAATAGAACCATATGCCGTCACAACGATTTTAATATCATTCACATCGAGGTAGGCGTAATTGATTTGAAGCTGCGCAAAAGCAGATTGGTGAGAAAGCGTAATAGCAAGGAAGAATAAGTAAACGTATTTCATATAAACGAATTTCAGCTAAACTATTAAAACGTGTTAGCATGAATTATTTAATTATTCTGAATTATTACGGTTCTAAGGATGCCTAGTGCCAAAGTCTACAACGAATGCTTCGCGAATGTTTTCAACGAATGTCTTCGACGTTTTATCGCTTGCGATTGATCCGTAGGATTGATTCGAAGAATTGATCACATCGTGATTGATCCGTAGGATTGATTACTTGTAATTGATCGCTTGCGATTGATCCGCAGGATTGATTACTTGTAATTGATCGCTTGCGATTGATTGCCTCGCAATTAGTATTTTTTTTCAAACACACAAAACACGAAGTTCTGAGAACCACCACTCGGAGTGATGTGATTGTCGCGCTGGCAGGGAAGTGGGGTGAAATGATGTGCAGCGAAGCGTGCATGCATGGACTCTTCGTTGTATTGCTGAATGGGAAGTCCGCTGCAACGGGTTGGACCTTCGGTAGAAAACGTGCCGATGATTAGATTTCCGCTTACCGCATCTTGTACGAGGTTGAGGTAGCGATTGATTTGTTCATCTTCAGTTTGAAAATGGAAGGCCGCACGGTCATGCCAAACGTGGTATTTTTTGTTCGGCTTGAAATCGAGAATGTCTGAGACAATCCAAGTTACCTGATTCGCTTTTTCTCCCAGTCTAATTTTTGCTCGGTCAATGGCCGCTTGGGAAATATCTAAAACAGAAACTCGCGTATATCCTTGATCAATTAGGAAGTCAACAAGTTTGCTATCACCACCTCCAACATCAATGATTTCGGCATCTTTCGGTAGATTGAGTTGCTTAATTAAGTTCAACGACATTTCAGGAATTACTTGTGTCCAACTAACCTCATTCGGTTGTTTGGTTTGATAAATTGTTTCCCAATGTGTTTGCTTTGACGTTTCCATAGAACGAAAGTAGAATGACATGGAATGGGGGAATGTAATGTATGTTACAGATGCTACGCGAATGTGCAAGCACGAATGCCTGCGGCGAATGCTACGCGAATGTTTTCAACGAATGTCTCTGACGAATGCCTACGGCGATTATCTTTTATCTTTTATCTCTTATCTTTTATCTTTTGTTTTTTATCCTTTCTCCGTCGCCCCGCGACTATTTCCACCTCATTCTTTACCGTAATTTTGTATTAGATTACCTTGTAAAACCCTATAATTTTGTATTTAGTATTGTTTGAAAGTCAGTAATTTTGTATTTACAAGTGGTTTTTGCTATCTTTGAACTATGATAATCAGGAAATTACAAGAATTGATTGAAGAAAAGCTTCATTTGGGAAAAGCCATCGTGCTTTTAGGCGCACGACAAGTGGGAAAAACCACCGTCCTTCGAATGATCACGAAGGGAAAGGAGAAGGAAACGCTTTGGCTCAATGGCGATGAATCGGATGTGCGCTTGTTATTTGAAAATGCCTCAGTAGAGCGATTTAAATCGGTTTTCGGAAAAGCGAAATACATCGTGGTTGATGAAGCACAGCGCATAGCTGATGTAGGAATAAAATTGAAATTGATTACAGATGGAATTCCAGATGTGCAGTTATTAGTTTCAGGAAGTTCTTCATTCGATATTGCAAATGCGGTGAACGAACCATTAACGGGACGTAAATGGGAGTTTCAATTATTTCCATTGTCTTTTGGTGAAATGGTAGAACATTCACAATGGATTACAGAAACGCGAATGTTGCCGCATCGCATGGTCTTCGGATATTACCCAGATGTTGTCAATCATTTGGGAAGTGAGTTTGAGGTGTTAACGCAATTGGTAGATAGTTTTTTGTACAAGGATATATTGATGTTAGAGCAATTAAGAAAATCTGACGCTGTTGTTAAGTTGCTAAAAGCATTGGCTTACCAGGTGGGGTCACAAGTATCGTACAATGAGTTGGGCCAGATGTGTGGATTAAATCAACGAACAGCAGAGAAGTATGTCCACATATTGGAAAAGGCTTTTGTCATTTACCGTGTGGGTTCGTTTAGAAGAAACCTTCGCAATGAGCTTAAAAAAAGTCACAAGATTTATTTTTGCGACTTAGGAGTTCGAAACGCGTTGGTCAACAATTTTTCGATTATTGAAAAGCGCAATGATGTTGGACAATTGTGGGAGAATTTCATTATTTCAGAACGGATTAAATTTTTGAGTTACAATCGCAGAAGGGTAAATTATTGGTTTTGGCGCACTACCGATCAAGTGGAGCTCGACTGGGTGGAAGAGGAGAATGGTGAATTGCGTGGATTTGAATTTAAGTACAGTAGTTCATCCAAAGCGAGAATCCCGAAAGGCTTTACAGCAAATTATCCCAATGCCACCACTCAAATCATTACACCAGAGAACATGCATGAGTTCATTTATCACTGATGCCTATGGCGAAAGTCAACGACGAATGCCTGCGGCGAATGTTTTCAACGAATGTCTCTGACAAATGCCTTCGGCGATTATCTTTTATCCTTTATCTTTTATCCTTTATCCTTTATCCCTTATCTTTTATCTTTTATCGCTCGCGGAGCGAGCATTATCCTTTCTCCGTCGCTCCGCGACTATTATCTTTACTCATCGCTCTGCGACAAAAAACAATTAATCACCATGAAACACATCCTCACCCTGTCCATATTATTACTTGGTATTGCTGCCCAGGCACAAAATAAATTTTCGATTGGAGTTGCAGCGGGGGCAGGGCAGTTCCAAGAGAGTGTAGAGAAGAAGGGAAGAATAGCCTTGACCTTACCGAATCTAAAAGTGTGTTATAAATTGAACGACCGTTGGCGCATGGGAATATATGTCCCAGGAAGTTTGTACAAGAACAACGGCAAGCAGCGCGCCTTTGAATCGTTCATGTTAATAGGGCAGTACGATGTTTCCTCGAAATTCTATGTCTTCGGCGGGATTGGAGTAACACAAGATGCGCCCGCGTTTTACACCGTTAAAAATTTCAAGGAAGCCGAATTCTATTCCGGATTTCCTTCCGTAGCACTCGGAATGGGTTACGAAATTTGGCGCAAGGACAACAAGAGAATCGAATTGCAATACCGTTTTTTCTACGGACAATCCAACCTTCCTACAACCACCCGCACTGCCATTTCAAACTCGGTCTTACTCGGGTTTTCGTGGAACTGATGTCTGCGCCGAATGCTTCGCGAAGGCAACTAGCGTTGCGAGGGCAAAGTAGCTTTGCGAAGGCTTTCAGCGAGGGTCTTTCGACGAGGGCCTTCGGCGATTATCCTTTATCTTTTATCTTTTATCTTTTCTCCGTCGCTTCGCGAGTATATTATTCCCATATCTAAATCTTGCTTCCCGTTCAAACTGCCAATAGGTTTGTTGGATGGAACAACGTATTGTCAAGTCAGAAATAGAGTCTCGGATTTTTACCGTAAGAGGAACACAAGTTATGCTAGATAAGGATTTAGCAGAAATGTATGGGGTGACCACAACACGGTTAAATGAACAAGTTCGTAGAAACATTGATAGGTTTCCTGAAAGCTTCTGTTTTCAACTTTCAAAAGAGGAAATGGTACTTTGGATATCGCAAAATGCGATATCCAATTCCACGAGCAGAGGATTTCGAAAGCAACCCCTCGTATTCACTGAATATGGTGTGGCGATGGTATCTGCGGTTCTAAGATCAGCCATTGCGGTAGAGACGAGTATACTCATTGTAAAGGCCTTTATTGAATATAGAAGGGGGAAAATTCAAGGGGAAATTCTCACTTCACGCGTTTCAACCATCGAGCAAATTCTGGCCCTTCATCAAATTAAAATTGAGGATTTGTATAAAAAGATTGATGGAGTCGATATTCCAAAATCCGGCATCTTCTTCGACAATCAAATCTTCGATGCCTATGTATTCAGCAGCGACCTCATATCAAAGGCAAAGAAATCCATTATTCTCATTGATAATTACATCGATGAAATCACACTCCTTCAACTTTCGAAGCGGCGACCAAAGACAAGCTGTACCATTTATACCGAGAAGATTTCGGCTCAACTCGAACTTGATATTCAAAAGCACAATTCACAGTATTCCCCCATTGAAGTCAAGATTCATAAGAAATCACACGACCGATTTCTAATTCTTGACGACAAAGAACTCTATCATCTCGGAGCATCATTGAAAGATCTCGGGAAGCGATGGTTTGCATTTTCGAGAATGGATGCGTTGGTTGAAGACATACTTGACAAACTCTGATGCCTCTGGCGTGTGCTACGCGAATGTGCAAGCACGAATGTCTGCGACGAATGCTACGCGAATGCAACTAGCGTTGCGAGGGCAAAGGAGCTTTGCGAAGGTTTCTGCGAAACGAGGGCATAAAGCTACGCGAATGTCTGCGACGAATGCTACGCGAATGCCTACGGCGATTATTCTTTATCCTTTATCTTTTACCTTTTATCACTCGCTTCGCGAGTATTTATACCGTTATAGACAAAATCAATTTGACCCACATGAAGGAAAACTGTTGCTTTGAAATAAAAAAGCGATGATTAAGAAAATAACAGCAGACGAGTTTCACGAGCTGGTGAAGCAAGACAAGGAAGTGGTGGTGAAATTTGGAGCAGCCTGGTGTGGGCCATGTAGGGTTCAGACGAAGCAGTTGGAAAACGCAGGGGTGGAAGCCTATGAGATAGACGTCGATGCGGAAAGTGAATTAGCCGCCTCGCTTCGCATCCGTAACATCCCGAACCTAAAAGTCTTCCGTTCCAACACCGTCCTTCGAGATTTCGTCGGCCCCTTCGCCTCTGATGACGACGCACAGCGGTTTGTGGAAGGCGTATAGCTACGCGAATGTGCAAGCACGAATGCCTCCGGCGAATGCTACGCGAATGTTTTCAACGAATGTCTTCGACGTTTTATCGCTTGCGATTGATCCGTAGGATTGATTCGAAGAATTGATCACATCGTGATTGGTCGCTTGCGATTGATTCGAAGAATTGATCACATCGTGATTGATCGCTTTGCGATTGATCCGAAGGATTGGTGCCTTCGGCACTAAATGAAGTTTTCAACAATTTAATTTTCTCCATTTCATCCAAATACATTGCGCAATGATTATAGAATCAGCTATGAATGAATCATTAAAAATCAAATAACATGGAAACAAATAAGTACAACTTAATTACTCAGATCTTTAAGACTAAAGAAGAGTATTTGAAATTTTTTGTGGGATTGAAGTTGGTCAAGGTTGTGAATGAAGAAAAAACTTGTTTAGCCGAACTAGAGAAAATGGGAGACTACATGATGTATAGTTTAACCTGGTTGAAAGATGGGAAATTCATTGGGGATTACGTTAAATATTTTCGAGTTAACGATGATAATTTCAGAATTTTCAGCGAAGGATGTGTAGTTCTCGCTCAACGCTTGGAGATTTATATAGACACTAATGACGTTTCAAAAGTTCCTAATGATTTTCCCGCATTTAGAGAATTGACTTATGAACTAGAGTCTGGCGAATAGTAGATCAATGGAAAAAATGATACTGAACAAAAGCGATTACAAAAGGGAATTTGAATTGCCCTCGGCAGACAGCGGGATATACATTGAACAGGTTCGATTCATTCGGACGAATGATCATCCAGATGTGCTGCCTTGGGCCGATTTCGCATTGAATGTTGAATTCCGAGTGAAGTTGTATTGCACTGTTTATGATGATGTAAAAAATCGGTTTGTTGATGTAAGAACAGAAGAGATTCTCATCCCACTTGTTCCTGACATTTACCAATCCGAGCCCGTCATTCACTTGAACCGACGCATCGAAAATCAAGTATTTAAAGTATGCTTGAATTCAGAAAAGAAACATTTCAATCGCCTGTCGTTGGAAGTCTGCAACCCTGAGGCGCTTTCTGAAGAATATACAATGGAGTTTTTAGTTGAGACAAAGGCATGATGCTACGCGAATGTGCAAGCACGAATGCCTGCGCCGAATGCTACGCGAATGTGCAAGCACGAATGACTTCGGCGAATTGTATGCTTTGAGGTGCCAATTTGGAACCTCAAACGATGGTTAGCCTTTTCAAGAATGAATGCACTGGTTCATGATGTATTTGGTAAACTTTAATGCCTCTGGCGAATACTACGCGAATGTGCAAGCACGAAAGCCTTCGGCGAATGTCTACGACGTAAATCCAACAACACAGTTCCAACAACACAGTTCCAATAACATAGTTCCAATAACAAAGTTCTCATAACTCCGTTCCCACAACGCAGTTCCCATAACGCAGTTCAAAGTTTTCAACAATCCCCCTCCATCTCCCAATTCTGAAATATCTTTCGCAGACAAGTTTTCCCTATGTCTCAATTGAAAGAGTTAGAGCAGCTACTGGTGCATTTTCGTGATGAACGCGATTGGAAGCAATTTCATAATCCCAAGGATTTGGCCCTCGCTTTATCCATTGAAGCCGGTGAGCTGCTAGAAACGTTTTTGTGGAAAGATGCCGACGATGCGAAGGTTGAAAAGGTGAAGGAAGAACTGGCCGATGTCCTGGCATACGCCATTCTACTCGGACATCATTACAACTTAGATTTAGAACAAGTGGTGCGCGAAAAGGTGCAGAAGAACGGAGAAAAATATCCCGTTGAAAAGGCCAAAGGCAGCGCTACCAAATACAACGAGCTCTAATCCCCATGATTGTTTATCAAGAGTCGAAGGAAACCTTCATGGCACATGTCCGTGAAAGCAAAATCGATTTCATCATTCATGAGAATTTTCAAAAGCAATTAGGTCGCTCAACCGGAAAACGTGAAGTGGAATCGTGGAAGAACTCCATGCAATACATGCGCAACGTCCTCGACGATCCTCAGATTCCGTCCGATGCACAAATCAGCATCGAATGTCAGGTTCCCAATACCAGTAAGCGCATCGATTTTATTATAACCGGACAAAACGCCGAGAAGCGCGATTGTGCGATTATTGTTGAATTGAAGCAATGGGAATCCGCCAGCAGCACAGCCATGGATGGCGTGGTGCAAACCTACGTCGGTGGCGGTGTGCGTGAAGTCAGTCATCCCAGCTATCAAGCTTGGAGTTATGCCGCACTGCTTGAAGGATTCAATGAAGAAGTGTACAAACAAGATATTACTTTAAAGCCTTGTGCGTTTTTACACAACTGTGAAATACCGGGCGATTTGGTATCGCCGTTTTACCAGCCTCACTTAGAAAAGGCACCGTTGTTTATTAAAAACGACGTGGTGAAATTGGCCGAGTTCATCAAGTCGTACGTCAAATACGGCGATCCCACCAACATCATGTACCGCATTGAACACGGTCGCATTCGTCCATCTAAAACCATTGCCGACAGCATTGCAAAAATGATTGATGGGAATGAGGAGTTTGTGATGATTGACGATCAGAAAGTGGTTTTTGAGTTCGCTCGGAATTTGGTGAATGCATCAACGGAGAGAGAGAAGAATGTCTTGATCGTCCGCGGAGGACCAGGAACAGGAAAGTCGGTAGTGGCTATACAATTGACGGCCCGCTTAACAGCAGAGCAGAAATTGGTACAGTACGTCAGTAAGAACAGCGCACCGCGCGATGTGTATGCCAGTAAGTTAACAGGTTATCGCTCGAAATCGTGGGTGAATAATTTATTTAAAGGTTCTGGGGCGTACATCAATACCCCGAATGGAGAGTTTGATGCATTGATTGTAGACGAGGCGCATCGATTGAATGAGAAAAGTGGTATGTTCTCGAATTTGGGAGAGAATCAGATCAAGGAGATTATTGAAGCCGCTAAGTGTTCCATCTTTTTTGTCGATGAAGATCAGCGCGTAACCATGAAGGATATTGGATCTCGTCAGGAAGTGAAATTTTGGGCGCGCAGGGCAGGGGCGAAGGTTCATTACATGGAGTTGGAGAGTCAGTTTAGATGCAACGGCAGTGACGGTTATTTGGCGTGGTTAGACAATTTTTTGGAAATCCGTCAGACCGCGAATATCGATTTGAGCGACCTCGACTATCAATTTGAGGTAGTGGGCAGTGCAACGGAAATGCGTGAGCGCATAACGAAGTACAATGAAGAGCGGAATCGAGCTCGAATGGTGGCTGGATATTGTTGGCCATGGAACTCGAAGAAGGATAAGCAAGCCATGGACATTGTGATTGAGGAAGAGGGGTTTGGCATGCAATGGAATTTAACGCAGGACGGGATGTTATGGATTATCAGTCCAGAGTCAGTGAATCAGATAGGTTGCATCCATACTTGTCAAGGCTTGGAGGTGGATTATGTAGGGGTGATTATAGGTCCAGACCTGGTGATCCGCAACGGCCAGTGGGTTTGTCGGCCTGAGTACCGCGCGAGCAGTGACAAGAGTGTTCACGGCATGAAGAGTTTACTGAAGAGCGATCCGCAGAAGGGGCAGGAGATGGCCGAATTGATTATCAAGAACACCTACCGCACCCTCATGACCCGCGGAATGAAAGGCTGCTTGGTTTTCAGCAGCGATGAGGAGACGAGGGAGTGGCTTTCACTTTGTTAGAAAATGTAAAAAATCCAATGAGAATCAAATAAATTTGAATTAAGATTTATGGGGCATCCTCTTACAGCACAAGAAATAAAGAATATCATTCAATCTGGTGAAGGTTACAACGCGGAATTCAAATTACGTGTGCCCAGCAAAATCAAAGAATTGAGTGAAGAAATATGTGCTTTTGCCAACGCAGCTGGGGGTGTATTGCTTTTAGGAGTTGACGATAACAACACGATCAAGGGAATAGAAATAGATAATTCAAAACGATCTGCTATTCAAAATACTTTAAAAGAGATTAATCCACATTTACCAGCATCCATTTATGCTGTAGACGTTGATGGAGTGAATATTTGGGTAATTGAGGTGGATTCAGGGATGCAAAAGCCATATGTACTCTCTGGTGCCATTTATGTCAGGCAAGGACCAAACTCTCAAAAACTCACCACAGTTGAACGAATGCGAGATTTCTTCCAACAGTCCGATCGTATATACTTTGATGAGTCGCCATGTGATGGATTTTCTATGGATAATGACCTTGATGCAGATTGGTTTGTTGAGTTTCAGAGTAGGTCTCGGATTTCTAGCACAATCGATAAAAATCAGATCATTCAGAATTTAAAATTACTTCTTCCAGATGGAACAATGAAGAATGGGGGAGCATTGTTCTTTGGGGAAACCCCAGAGCGTTTTATCGAAACCGCTAATACACGCTGCATAGCTTTTGAAGGCTCAAACAAAACCATAATAATTGATGACAAAATATTTAGTGGACCTTTAATACGGCAGTATGAGCAGGCCATGAAATGGTTAAAAAACAAGTTGAATATCCGTTATGAAATTCAAGGTGGAGGACCAAGAAACGAAATTTGGGAGATTCCAGAAACCGCACTGAAAGAGGCCATCATCAACGCTCTTTCTCATCGAGATTATTACGATAAAGGGGCTAAAATAAATATTGAACTATATAATAACCGCATAGAAATTAGCAACCCAGGAGGACTTTCTAGTGCCATCACTCCCAGTGAATTTGGGAGAAAGAGTCACAGTAGAAATCCGCTTATTTTCGGACTGTTTGTACGAATCAACATGGTAGAGCAAGTTGGCTCTGGTATAGGGCGCATGAAAGACTTAATGAAAGCGGCAGCATTACCTGATCCAGAATTTAAAACAGACGGATTGTTTACAGTTGTTTTTCACCGAATTATTCCCGAACAAAGTTCGGGGAAAAGTTCGGGGAAAAGTTCGGGGAAAAGTTCAGAAAAAACGTGGCTTTCATATAAGAAAAACCTACTTGAGACACCAAATACACAACTTGGAAAAAGTGCGTTAAAAATACTTGAAATGTGCTATCTCAATCAAAATGTTACTATTTCAGAGATGGCGATGAAAATTAAGATTTCTGAGCGAGCGGTGGAAAAGAATATTCAGAAATTAAAAGAAAAAGGATTTTTGGTCCGAGTGGGCAGTGAGCGCTCAGGACATTGGAAGGTGGTGGCAACTCAGAAAGGCAACAAAGGATGAATAGAAGAACTCAAACGCTTATGTCCTCTATCGGTCCAGACCTGGTAATCCGCAACGGCAAGTGGGTTTGTCGGCCTGAGTATCGCGCCAGCAGTGACAAGAGTGTTCACGGCATGAAGAGTTTACTGAAGCGCGATCCGCTGAAGGGGCAGGAGATGGCCGAATTGATTATCAAGAACACCTACCGCACCCTCATGACCCGCGGAATGAAAGGTTGCTTGGTTTTCAGTAGTGATGAGGAGACGAGGGAGTGGATAAAGCAGAAATGAAACTATATTCGCTAAAATATTTTAAATAAATGGCAACAAATTTTCGCCATATTGAGGATGAGATAATTGATCAGTATCTCAACGATGAGGTTGATCGTCCATGGATAATTGGATTTAGTGGAGGGAAAGATTCGACTCTGTTGTTGCAATTGGTATGGAATTCAATTCTAAGAATTGACCCAATACTCAGAAGTAGAAGAATTTACGTGGTTTGTAACGATACGATGGTTGAAAATCCGAAAGTCGTTAAGTTTATTGATAAAACACTTTCAAAAATTCGGAAGGCAGCGAATATTCAGGGAGTTCCTATCACTGTTGAACAAACAACACCAAAAATTGAAGATACATTTTGGGTTAAGCTTATTGGACTTGGATATCCTGCTCCTAACAAGTTTTATCGATGGTGCACAGAGCGATTAAAAATTAGTCCAACTACCAGATTGATTACTGAAAGAATCAGTGAAAATGGTTCTGCAATCATATTGCTAGGCACCAGATCTGATGAGAGTTCCACAAGAGCATCCTCCATAAAAAAACATGAGATTCATGGAAAAAGATTGAGATCTCACCCATTACCAAATGCTTTTGTGTATGCGCCAATTAAAGACGTGCTAACACCAGAACTTTGGCAGTATTTGAATCAAGTTGCACCACCTTGGGGAGGGTCAAATAAAGAACTTGTTACACTTTACCGAAATGCAAATAGCGGTGATTGCCCGTTAGTTATTGACACAACAACTCCAAGTTGTGGGAATTCGAGATTTGGATGTTGGGTGTGTACGGTAGTTAGCAAGGACAAATCAATGGAGGGGTTGATCGAAAATGGTGATGAATGGATGTTGCCGCTGATGGACATAAGAAATTATCTTGTTGAAACCAGAGATAATCCAGAGAAATATAGAGAGAAACGTAGAAGGAATGGCAGTATTTCCGAGAATCATTGGGGGCCATATAAATTTGAAACAAGAGTTGAAATATTAAAGCGTATTCTCAAGGCGCAAAAGTTAATTTCAGCTACGGAAGGTGTTGAATTAATTTCGCACCAGGAAATGATGTTAATTCAATATTATTGGTATCGCGACTGCTTTTTTAAGCTTCGTGTATCAGATGTTTACAACAAAATCTATAAATCAAAATTAGATATGACAAAGCACGAAGAGAAATTTCAACAGGAAGCCGAATTGTTAAAACAATCATGTAAATCAGTTCCGAATGATGTTGAACTTATTCAGGATTTGTTGGCCTTACAAAAGACCAAAACTTTAATGATTAGAAAAAGAGGATTACAAGCGGATATCGAGAACAGATTAGATGCTTTTATCCATGATTTGAACAATAAATAGTAATTCAGACTTATGATAATTAGAGAGATAGAATTATATAACTACAGAATTTATAAAGGGAGTAACCTAATTGACTTATCTACAAAGGATAAGCGAAACCTTTTCATAATTTCTGGACGAAATGGATTCGGAAAGACCACTTTTTTAATGTCCATGGTTTGGTGTCTTTATGGTAAAAATATGCAGGAGGTGGATGAAATCTATAAAAAGGAAATTGCAGATCAAGGTGGATACGGTAAGTATATCAAAAACTCATTAAATCGACTGGCTGGAGCGGAAGATGACTACAATTTTTATGTGTCAATAACCTTTAAAGATGTAGAGATTCCAGAGGTGCCTTGTAAAGAAATTACTATTAAACGAAGTTTCAATACAAAAACAAGTGTCGGTGAAGAGGTTGAAATATTAATAGATGGATATCCAAGTGAATTATCGAAGGAAGTTGGTCCAGAGATTTTTATTCGTGAATTCATTATGCCTATTGAGATTGCTAAATTCTTTTTCTTTGATGCCGAAAAGATTGTAAGTCTAGCAGAAGTAAATACAACCGAGCAAAGGAGAAAATTAAGTCAAGCGTATTCAGAGGTTCTTGGGATAAAGAAATATGAGGATTTAAAAAAGGAGCTTGAAAGTTTACAGCTAAAACTTAAACAAGAATCTGCAAGTGCAGTAGATAGGTCTGCTTTAGATCAGTTCAAAGCAGAGGTTTCCAAGTGTGAGAATTTCATTAGGGAGAATGAAGAGAAAATTTCTGACTTAAGAGAGACTCGCAATGAGAAAGGAAAAGAATCAAGAGATATTCAAGAAAAACTAATTAAAGCAGGTAGTCTAATTACTATTGAAGAGCTTAATGAGCTCAAATCAAAGGAAGACGAATTGAATAAAAAATTGGAGCAGCTTCAAGCAGGATTGAAAGATTCTTATGATATTATTCCATTTGCAATTGCTGGAGAATCATTCCTAAATGTTGCTAAGCAGTTGGAGAATGAATCTAATTATAAAGCGGCTCAATTCAAAGATGAGAATGTCAAAGGGGTGACAAACAGAATTTTGACAGATTTGATGGAAGTTAAAAAACCTTCAAATTTGGTAATTGATCATAGTATTCATTCTTTCTATGCAGAAACGTTTGAGAAATTAATCAGGAAACATTTTTTTAGCGAAACTCCTGAGTTACCGGATGAATTTAAAGAACTCCATGAGTTTTCTGATTCTGAGAAGAATGAATTGATTGCACTATTGGCCAACCTGAAATCATCCTTCAAAGAGTCATTCAAGCGTTTAACGGGTGATTTCAATCAAACAAGAAATGAATTGAATTCTATTAGACGTAAGATAAAGGATGCAGAAGCGAATCAGGAAGACCCCCTAATTGCGGATTATCGAAAACAACGCGATTCACTCGAAATTGAAATTACCAGAATTGATGAAACAATTGATTCTTTGAACAGAGAAATTGGTGAGTATATCAATGAGAAAACCACTAAGAATAAACGTATCGAGGAATTGTCTCGTAAACTCGTAGTTTCCCAGCAAAATAAACAGAAGGACGAGATTATTACAAGGAACATTTCTAATCTTAAAGATTTTATATCGAAATTTAAGGTCAAAAAGAAGGAATCGCTGGAATCTCAAATTCTTTCTGGACTTGAAACTCTGATGCACAAGCGAGGCTTTATTAAAAAGGTAGATGTAGATATTATTGGAGATGATATAGATATTGTGCTTAGAAATAGCAGAGGTGAAGAAATTAGAAAGGAAAGTCTATCTAAGGGTGAGCAGCAAATGTATGCCACTGCTCTTCTACGAGGTTTGGTTGAGGAGTCAGATATTGAATTTCCCGTATTTATTGACTCACCAATGCAGAAATTTGATGAGCAACACGCCGAGAATATTGTGAAGTATTTCTATCCAAATATTTCAAACCAAGTCGTTATATTTCCATTGATTAACAAAGAATTAACGGAAAAGGAATTTAAAATTTTGGAACCAAATATTTCAAGCACTTTCTTAATTCATAATGTTCACGACGATAAAAGCGAGTTTATTTCGATAGAACCATCTGAGTTTTTATTAACCTATAACAATATGTACAATGCTAATTAATTTAAGAACCTCTGAAGAGAATAAGCCTATTGTACAAGAGCTTACTCGAAAATTGAATTTAGGTGCTGAAAATGTTGTTTCAAGGATAGCTTTCGCCTATTCTCTTTCGAAGGATGTGCGTCTTTCCATTGAAAATGATTTAATGGATAGCAAAGGCAAGGAATATAAAGACGACATTCTATTCGGCAATTATAGAGCTTATTACATTGCGCTTATATGTCAACATTACGGTATACACAAGACAGATAAGGACGTTGGAAAATATATTAAAATGCACATTGACCATGGTCTAAAACTCATGAACAATTTGTTTGAAGAAAATAGGAATTATTCTGGATTAGATTTTTTGATGGAAACCATTGAAAATGGAATCGATGTTTTAGAAGAAAACGAAGTAAATAATGATGCAATTTTGCTAGATGAACAAACAAGAAAATCTAGGGTGTTTAGTAAAGGTTACTTCAGCGAACAAATTAAGATTCAAGTTGGAAAGACCTTTGAAGGCGAGTCGATTTTTTTCAATTTGAATGACACCTCAATTCATAACAATGCTCACGTAGCGGTTGCAGGAAATTCAGGCACTGGCAAAACATTTTTTGCAAATAGTATTTTAAAGCAGATTTCAGAGGAAAGTAAAGGAGAAGTTAATTTTATATTTTTAGATTTCAAGGGAATCACTGAAGAAGATGAAAAACGTAATCATGATTTTTTCAATTCAACCAAAACACAATTAGTTAAAGCGCCATACAAGCCATTTCCGATTAATCCATTGTCATTTATTGATAACATCAATGAAAAAAATAAGATAATGGGCATCAACAAATTTGTGGATATCATTACTAGTTATAGTAAAATCGGAAAGAATCAACAACAGACACTTAAAGAGGCAGCTCGAGATGTTTTCTTTTCTATGAAGAATGGTGAATATCCATCTTTTAAACAGATATATGACCGTGTGATTGAAATGGAAGGCGAAAAGGCCAGCACGTTGAAGGAGATTCTTCAAAGTCTTAGCGAGCTTGATCTTTTCGAAAAGAAAGCTGATCTTAAGAATGAATTTTTGAGTAGTAATTATTACTTAAGTCTTTCAGGTGATTTGCCTGATGCAGTTCGATTTACCTCAGTTTTTTTGATAATTAATTACATCTATAACACTTTTATGAACATGGATAATGCTCCGATTGAGGAAGATTATCAGGGAATGAGATATGTTCTACTTATCGATGAGGCTCACGTCATATTCAAAGAGAAAAAATCACAAGACTTACTTGAAAAGATTCTTCGCGAAATTCGCTCTAAAGGTGTTTCTGTAATATTACTTTCACAAGGTATAGAAGAGTTCAATCAACCATCTTTCGACTTTAGCAGTATGTGTGAGACAGCCTTTCTTTTTGACATAAAGGATAAGACAAATCTTCGTATGATGCAAAAATTCCTTGGGATTGGAGACAAAGAAGCTCAGAAATTGAAAACAAGTATGGAGAAGATTCAAAAATATCAATTAGTATCAAACCTTAAAGAATTTAAGGTAGGGGAATTGTTTAAGGCATAATTTAGTTAATGAAAAAGTTGACTTTAGATATTCTTGATGCGATTTCTCCCGAGTATGCTCAATATCAGGGAATTTTGCCATTTACTGCTCGGTATAATGAATACACTAGTCAATTTTCCCTGAATAATCAAGCTTGGACAAATCACTTTGAAGATATTTCTGCAATTTCCTTTAAATGGGATGAAGTAAAATATAGTGATATAGTTAACAGAAATTTTAGGGTTGAAGATGTAATTCCTGATTCTATTGGAGTATACTTATTTTTAGTTAGACCATTGGGTTTAGTTAACTCAATGCCAAAATTTGTTTACTATGTCGGCATAGCTGGGGCAAATGAAAGCGGGCGCACCCTGAAAGAGCGATTAAAAGATTATTTTGCAGAAAGCAAACTGAAAAAGCGCGATGCTGTTCGAATTTTAATTTATAAGCATTTCGAGAATGTTTTTATTAATTTTTCCCCTATTGATTTGACAGAAGGGAAGTCAATAGAACAAATTGAAAAATCTCTTATAGGATATTTTGGTACGCATTTATTAGCTAATCGGGATGATATCCCTGTAGAGCTTCAGCCTCAAGGCAAAGCTTTTAATATATAAGTTATGGAAAAAAAATTAGTACTGCCTTGTATGCGTGGATTGATGGGAGATTGGGTATATTACTCAACTGTAATGTCAGCATCAGAGATAGCCAAATGGATTCAACCAGTCAAGAATATTCGCGAAGCATCTACTCTCGATGAAGTGTTGCAAAGAGATCTGAAGGACCGTAAAAGAGCAATCGCACGTTATTTACTTCATGATAAAAATAGATTTTTCAATTCACTTGTTGTAGGTGTTTTTGGAGGAGTTCCAGACTGGTTTGAATTTGATTTATCTAAAACAGATACAATTATCCCATTGAATAATTTTCAAACCATTAAACAGACTATTGGTGTAATGGTGTTCAGTGGAACAGAACAAATGTTTGCGATTGATGGTCAGCATCGAGTAGCCGGAATTCAAATCGCTGTTGATGATGACAAGAACAATATTCTGGCTGATGATCAATTTTCAGTAATACTTGTCGCGCATGTTGACGATGGACAAGGGATGAAACGAACGCGAAAATTATTCTCAGATATTAACAAGAACGCCAAACCTGTTGCAGGTGGTGATAAAATCAAAATTGATGAAGAAGACTTGTGTTCTATAGTTACCAGACAAATATATGCGAACTTAGAATACTTTGATGGTGGTCAATTAATTTCCTTGACAGAAAATGCCAAGCTTGAAAAGAATGATTCTTCACACTTTACAAATTTGCTTGGACTTCATAGTACAAATAAAGTGCTCAAGAAATTACATAAGAAAGCTCCTAAGACCCAAGAATGGGATGAGGCGAATGTGAATAGTTTCTATAATATTGTGGAGGAATTTTATGAATTCGCATTTAACAATGTAGCAAACTATAAAAGCTTTTTCATTGATAGGGAGCTAGATCTTGTCAAGGCTAGGGAGAAAAATTCTTATTTACTTTTCCGACCCATTGGGTTGAAGTTGATCGCTGGGCTTTATGTGCATTTCAAGCAACAACAGGATGGAGTTGAGAAATTGAAAGCTATTATTAATTCCTTAAGTTTTGTATGTCCGAATGGTCCTTTTGATAGAGTCTTGTGGAATAATGGTAAAATGGATGCCAGGGATTCTTCTCAAAAGCTGGCGCTAGAACTTGCTCTATATCTTTTGCATGAACTTCCAATTGAACGAGAGAGTATTCTATTGAGTAAATACAGGGAGGTGTTGAAAGACCCTTATGTCGAATTGCCAATCAAACTTTAGAATATTCCTTGTTATTAAACTATACTTTTTGGATTGCTATTTTGTTATTTCGTCATTTATGCTTCGGAAGAAAAACGGAGTAGTGAAGTTTGGGACTTACCTTTAGCAGGGAAAGCAGAATTCGGACAATTTGGTGATGTATTAGCTAAAACTAAGAAGACATTGATAAAAGCAACAAACGTTACTGATACATCCGAAGTTCTTACAAGAGTTATAGAACGTAAGCTTCGGGATGAACAGGAATTAACTTCTAAGGAGTCAACAAGGTTAATGAATGATATTCAAGAAGTAGATTTTGAAATTGAACCCTAACCTAACATTGATCGAAGGCGATGGATTGCATTTGTAACAGTGCTAATAGCAATGTTTATTTCTTCATTAGTGTTGAATTTTCCCAAGGAAAAACGTATTGAACCAAAAGCTTCGGTTTCACTTAAACCCATTGCTGTCAATACATGTGATGGTTCAATGGAGGCTGAAGTACAAGCGCTTCCATTGCTCACGGCAATCAAGGGTAAATTATTTTCTGGATTGCTTAATGCTAGAATGATTGCATCAGAATCAACTCCGCTAAATTGAATATTGGATGTGTTGGGTAATCTTTTATTAGGACTTCCATTTACCTTAGTTCCTGAAATTTTAAGAAGCTCTGATTCAAGGAAATTTCTTAGCTCACCAATTTTTCGTGTAAAATCAGGAAGATCACGTTTAGCGATTTCACAAGCTGCGCCAAGTGCAACAATACCAGGTACATTAAGGGTTCCACTTCTCATCCCTCTTTCATGACCTCCACCATGTATAAGTGCTGGCAGTTTTACACGGTTATTTCTTTGTCGTACGAATAATCCACCAATTCCCTTTGGAGCGTTTATCTTATGTCCACTTAAACAAAGTAGGTCAATACCTAGTTCATCCACTTTGATATCTATTTTGCCTATTGCTTGTGTTACATCTGACATGAATAATGCACCAGCATCATGGGATAATTCGGCTATTTCTTTAATTGGGTTAATAACTCCAGTTTCATTATTGGCTAACATCGCCGTTACCAGAATAGTATCGCTTCTTAATTTACCTTTTAACTCGTCCAAATCAATTAGACCTTCGGCGTTTACAGTTAGGTAGGTTACTTCGAAACCTCTCGATTCTAAAAATTTACAAGTGTCTAATACAGCTGAATGTTCTGTTGAAACAGTTATTAAATGTTTGCCTTTTGATTGCGAACTCTCTGCGATTCCTTTGATTGCAAGGTTTATTGATTCTGTTGCACCGCTAGTAAATACAATTTCATGCTGCTCGGCACCAATAATGTCGGCGACTTGTTTTCTTGCCAATTTGACGGCTTCATGAGCTTCAACTCCAAATAGATGCGTGCTATTTGCATTTGCAAATTGGTCAGTAAAATAAGGAAGCATTCTCTCAATTACTAAAGGATCCACCACAGTTGTAGAATTGTTGTCGAGGTATATTACTTTGTTGGCCAAATCTGTTATTTTGAGCAAAGATACTTGTCCGGTATTGATAATAGTAAAAAAGTGAAAACATAGAATCTTATTTCATGATTCTGGTATATTAGTTTGAGGTGTCGTGTATCACTTTTTCAGTGTAATCATGGAATGATTAAATTCCTTAAATTTACTGAATGAAATGTGAAGTCTTATTTGCTTGATAAACTAAATGAAATTATGAGGTATTCTGTTGAGGGATTGTCCACGAGAGCAAGAAAAGTACTAGAGGAGAATTCATTGGATGACTTAAAGGCCATTTACGCATCCAAGGGGAGTTTTTTAGACTTTAAAAATGTTGGAGTTAATGCTAACAAGGAGTTGGTATATCTTATCAGCACTCTCGAGTTTCAAGGGATTATGAATGCAGCGGATATCACAAGACATAGGGAAAAATTGGAAATTGTTTTAAGTAATATTGATCGGCTTCAATATAATTATAATATTTTGAAATGTGAGGTTTCAAAGGATGAGCTAAAATTTTTAGATGATTTAGAATTGGAGTATGGATATGAACAGTTGAAAATTGTTAACGTCTTTTACTTTTACGAATTATTGTTCCAAGACAGCGACAAATTCGTAGCTAAGAGCAAAAGATATTATGATTTTTACTTGCCTAATTATCTAGATTTTATCCGAGTATATTTACTAAAAAAGACAGAAGAGATTGGAAGTCGCCTAAGAGATGTTTCTCTTATGTTTGAAGATTTGAAAGGTATGCTAACCAAGCGTTCACAGAATATTTTAAGTGATATTCAGTCTCATCCAGATATAAGTATTGATTCATTTGATAAAGATTATTGGGTCAAATTTATTACTGATCCAAAACTAGATTTTGTTAAAATAAGGAATTGTGGTAAGAAAAGTGTATTGGAATTAACTACCCTTCGGGAACTAGTCAGTTTGGTTTTAAAAGCTGGAGAGGAAGCGATAAAACCAAGGTTTTCCTCAACTGGGGTTATTAAGGAAAATAACGTTGAGGATATGGTTTTTAAAGAATTTCCTTTTTTGAAAGCTTCAGATATTGATAATATTTGCAAAAATGAGAGGATTGATTTATTTGTGCTTGCAAATCTTGTTTTTCTAAATAGAGTTTTGAAACCATTAGCTAGAAGAGTTGTAAGTGCTTATTTTTTTGATTCAAATTTAATGTCTTTAAGGGAAATTGCGGAAGGTGTAAATTGCTCCCACGAAAGAGTTCGTCAAATTGTTGAAAATCAGAAGCTCAATTATGGAAGAGCAATTTCTGAAATAATCAGGAAGATTCCTAATGAACACATTGAATGTTATCTAATAACAGGCAAGAGTATTATAGATCTTTCAAGAATGAATTGGAATTACTATTCTTCAGAAGTCGAGTCTGTAGGTAATAACAGACTAATCAGGCTTTTTTTTGAAGCTAAGCATGATGAGTATGTTTTTTTAAGGGAATTATCTGGCTACTCTGCTTCAAGAATTCGGGCATTTGATTTTCCCGACACTGAAATACTCATTAATCTGGATTTCAATAGGAATGTTGATTTTGTTCAATTGTTGGAGTGGTTAAGTGCGGAGATTATTAATCTTGCCAGTAGTGAAATTGACTTCGATTTTGAAGTGTTGGTGCATCGCTACTTATTAGATAGGAAATTGACTATAGATCAGGTCATAGTCACATTGTTAATTGATTTTTTGAGTGCTTATCTAAATAATATTCCTAATCTTTCCGAGGTTAAAAAACTAAAGAAGTTAATCGAACAGGAACGTATTATTCATATTTGTTCAAACTACATTTCTCATTTGGATAGGCCAGTTAAAACACCGGAATTATTAAAAGAGCTAGAAGGTAATTTTATTGAAATTTCTCGTAATGATTTGCTTAAATTATTGAATAACGCTAAAAGCGTTTTTACGATGATTGGTTACGGAACTTGGGGACTTTCGACTTGGAGAGGAGAAGGATTAATAGGAGGGAGTATTAGAGATATTGTAATTTCTATTTTATCTAAACGTCGATCTCCAATTCACATTTCAGAGATTTTAGATTATTTCAGTCAATATAGGAATTTAGATGCTCGATCAATAGTAACTAATCTAAAAATGAATCAAAATGAGACTTTTGTTTTTTTAAATTGTGGGTTCATAGGTTTGAACAATATTAGATATGACGATAAATGGTATTCACTTCCAAGCATTTTGGGGCCGCGATTTTCAAAAAGAGAGTTGGATATTGTTTTTAGAGAGCATGGAGATATTGGTGCTTACTACGAAAGAATTTACGGTTATCCCAGAATTCATACAGAGTATTTAATTCAAACCAAATTTGGTAATCAGTATATTTGAAAAAGGTGATTATGCTTTAATTCTCTTCTGATATGACAGTCTCTCCCTTCCTTTCCTCACTCAAAATCACCAACGGGAAACTCAATCGTCCTGCGTTGTTGTTGGCTTTGGCTAAAACTATTGGAGAGGGGAGCTATGTGACAAATGTGATTTATCCAACGGACGAGGAACTCATTTCAAACTACGACATCTATTGGAAGTTACTTGGGGAGAAGGGCGATTCAAAATATCACTACCCCTTCTTTGCTTTAGGTAAATCAAATTTTTGGAAACTAATTCCATACCCTGGGTTTGATGAGTTCATTTCCAAAACGGACTCACTGCGTTCGTTCAAGGAATTGATTAACTCCATTCAGGCTGTTGAAATCAATGAGACACTTTATAATCTGCTTAGAGATCCTTTATCCAATAAACTCTTCGTGAATGAGGTTTATATGAATTTCATCGGAAGAATACCTATTGAGGAGGGCAAGTTTGAAGTGGAAATGAAGAAAAGGCTATTGTCTTCTTATGTAATACTCCCCTTTTATTGGACCAAAAGGTTATGTTGCTAAGTTAAACATTTTCTTCTTTTAGGCTGCTTTTTGAATTAAAGATTGTTCATAGCGTTCGAGAGGAGACATTTTAATTGA
>Ga0172373_10003781_pt1 | contig 21763 bp, 20 predicted proteins | sample Lak10m_2_FD_114546 | JGI IMG/M metagenome (GOLD analysis project Ga0172373, IMG submission 114546) | Freshwater microbial communities from Kabuno Bay, South-Kivu, Congo - kab_092012_10m | ecosystem: Environmental > Aquatic > Freshwater > Lake | place: Democratic Republic of the Congo...
GGCAAGTTTGGTGTCCCGTCCTAGCCAGTACCGAGGACAGCGCGAGTCACCTTACGGGCTGCTCGCGCTCAGTCGTAACGCTTCGTTCAGAATGTTAATCGCCGCGTTCAGGTCGCGGTCAAGAGTGAAACCGCAGACAGCACACAGGAATGTTCGCTCGGACAAAGGCAAGTTGGCTTTGATGTCCCCACACCACGATCACGTCTTGCTCGACGGGTAGAAGCATCCGACTGTCTGCACCTTGCCACCCCGCGCTGCCACTTTGGTGGAGAGGAAGCGGCTGAATGTGCCGAATGCCGCATCTCCCAACGCCTGCGCCAGCGCATGATTACGCATCATGCCTTTCACATGCAAGCTCTCTACACCAATGAACCCATACTGCTCCGCCAGTGCCGTCGTCGCCTTGTGCAGGTAGTTCTCGCGGATGCAGGCGATGCGATAGTACAACCGTGCCAGCTTACGCCGTGCTTTCTCCCGGTTGCTGCTCCCCTTCTGCTTGCGGCTCAGTCTCCGGCTCAATCGCTTGATCTTAAGCAGCAGGTGGCGCAGTGGCTTTTGGTTCTCAAGCGCACTGCCATCGCTCATCGTCGCCAACCGATTGATGCCCAAATCAATCCCGATTTGCCCCTCGCGCAAACTTTGCGGCGTGTCAGACATTTCCACCTGAATGCTCACGAACCACCAGTCAGCGGTACGAGTGATATGCGCCGACAGGATTTTACCCGCAAAGCGCAGCGCCTCCGACCGCGCACTTGGTTACCTCGTACACCCAAGGAAACTGCTCACCTTTGATGGCGTTGAACCCCTTCTTGAGTGCCAACGCCGACGGCTTTCTCCTGCCTCAATCTGCCGCTTCCACTCCGCCAGTCCCCAGTTGTAGACAAAGCGGCATGTCCCCACAGCACGGGTGAAATACTGCGCTTGCTCAACGGTTGGGTTCAACCGTATCCGGTGACTGCGGATCATGCGCTAACGCTTCCTTTAACGCTTTGCGATAGTTTCTCAATCCATTCGTCTACTGCAATACCCCGTGCTGCACAGAACATCTCAAGCATATAACGCTGGTTTGCTAAATCGGGCTTTTGAGCGGCGCTTGATACGCGGCAATAGACAACCACACTGCGGTGTTGGCGTGCAAACATCTGTCTCCGCAATTGCGACAGATGCTTCTCAGTGTAAACCCTGCGATTTGTGACGGTTCGGTCTGCAACCAACATTCCTTCCCGATCCCATCGTTGCAGTGTTTTCACTGAAACGTTAATGAATTTTGCGAACTCGCCGACTGAAAATATACTCATTATGAGTACATTTAAGCACACTTGACAGTATTAAGTCAATCTAGCTTATTCTCCGTCTGGAGATATTCCCGGAACCGTTCTAGTAGTGACGGGGGCAGCGATACAGTCATTAGCACGCCTTGATCGGTGTGTTCCTGATGTTCGACATTGGCAGTCTCGAATAACCACGAAACCAGATCACCGCGCTGGTAGGGGAGGAGAAGCCTGACCTTACGCAAACTTTTCCCAAGTGTGGTTTCGATCAACTGTAAAAGGTGTTCTATGCCTTCTCCCTGTTGAGCGGAGATCATGGCTTCTGCCGCATAACGCTCGCCACTTGTTCGTGGTGGCAACGTTTGGTCAGTGAGGCGGTCTATTTTGTTCCAGACGAGAATCCGCTGAATGGGCGGCACGTCAATTTCAGCGAGGGTGTCTTCTACCGTTTCGATGTGCTGGAGTACGTTGGGATGCGAACTGTCAACTATATGCAATAGTAAATCGGCTTCGAGGACTTCTTCGAGGGTGGCACGGAAAGCTGCGATCAAGGTGGTCGGTAGCTTTTGGATGAATCCAACCGTGTCGCTGAATACGACATGCCGCCCGGAATCGAGATCAACGCGACGTGCTAAGGGGTCGAGCGTGGCAAATAGCTGATCTGCAACGTAGATGTCATCACCGGTTAAAGCCCGCAACAGTGTGGATTTGCCCGCGTTGGTGTATCCCACTAGCGCGATGACCGGAATGCCAGCGCGGACTCGCTGCTGGCGGTGCTGACTGCGCTGCTGCCGAACCTTGTCTAAGTCAAGTTTTAGCTTGCTGATCTTTCGCCCGATTTCACGTTTATCCACTTCAAGCTGGGTTTCGCCGGGGCCGCGCAGACCCACACCGCCGCTACCGCCCCGTACTGCGCCACCGCCAGCCTGCCGCGCAAGATGCGTCCACTGACGGGTGAGACGCGGCATACGGTATTCGTACTGGGCAAGCTCAACCTGTAGTGAACCTTCCCGCGTGTGTGCGTGCTGGGCGAAGATGTCCAGAATGAGAGCCGAGCGATCCAGCACCTTCACGTTTTCGCCAAATTCTTTCTCAAGCTGGCGTTGGTGCCGGGGAGAGAGTTCATCATCGAAAATCACCACATGAACATTCATGGTGTCCAGCATCTCACTGATTTCTTCGACCTTGCCAGAACCGATGAATGTATTGGGGTCAATCTGCTGGAGGCGCTGGGTGGTTGTGCCGACTACTTCCATTCCGGCGGTATCTGCCAGCAAAGCCAATTCAGCAAGTGAGTCTTCCAATGAAAGCAGCGGGCGCGCACTTCTGGCCTCCGCTCCCACTAGCAAGACCCGTTCTTTTTCGTTCGTGGAGATTTCGTAATTGTCGGTCATCGTTGTTTGGCATTATGCCAGTTGACTAGCCGTTCCAATGCTACCTCCAAGCGTGCATCTGTGATTCCGAGACTGATTCGCACATAGGAATCGCCACCCGGCCCATAGGCGCTGCCCGGTGCGAACGCGACATGCGCATGATTCAATGCGGCTTCCACGTATTCGGCTCCTGTTCCCTCATGGACTTTGGCCCACAGATAGAGTGAGCCTTTGGACTGAGCCGCTGTAAGACCGATTTGGGGTAGAACGCTGAGTATCCGATCGCGGCGGCGTTGATAGATCAGGTTGCGGTCGTCAATCCACTGCTGAGGGGTGGTTTCCATTGCAACTACACCGGCCTCATAGACGGGGCGGAAATGCCCGCTATCCACATTACTCTTGACCTGCAAAAGCGTTTTGATGGCTTCTGCATTCCCGACGGCTGCACCCAATCTCCAGCCGCCCATATTGTAGGTTTTTGAGAGCGACATGAATTCGATGGTGCATTCTTTGGCGTGGGGTGCTTCGAGTACACTGTTGGCGCGGAAACCATCGAAATTGACATCTACGTAGGGATTGTCCGATGCCAGTAGGATACCATGCTGGCGGCAGAAATCCACCATGCGGACATAATCTTCAAGGGTTGCAGTCGCTCCAGTCGGGTTGTTCGGGTAGTTGACCCACAGCAATTTGGCTGTGTTCGCAACTGCATCCGGGATATTGTGCAGCGATGGCATGAAACTATTGTTTTCATTGGTCGGTAGCCAGTGAATTTCTCCGCCGGCCAATCTTGCGCCCATTGAATACGAGGGATAGCTAATATCAGGCACCAGAGCGAGATCACCCCGATCAAGGTAGGCCAAACTGAGATTAACAATCCCTTCTTTGCTGCCAATCAGCGGGAGAATTTCTTTGTCGGGGTCAAGGCTCACTCCAAAGCGGCGCTCATAGTAATGGGCTACTGCTTGACGGAAACCGGGCGTGCCACGGTAGCCTGTATACCCATGTGCGTTCGGTTTGTTCGCCCATTCCGCCAGCGCATCAATGACGGCCTGTGGGGGGGGCATATCGGGACTTCCAATATCGAGGCTGATGATGTCTATTCCCTGCCTCTGCAATTCCTGGATGCGCTGCCCGATTACAGCGAAAAAGTATGTCGGCAGTTTATTGAGGCGTTCCGCAGGTTTTGGCATAGTGGTGTCGTTACATGCCTTTCATGTACTAGGAATGTCAAGTATTGTCGGTTTGGGAATCGTCACGGTGCCAAATCGGGCCGTCAGGGGGTTCAGTGAGCATGGGAATCATGATATGGAAAGTGCTTCCCGGATAACGCTGCTCATCATACCCGTCACTTTCCGCCCATATTGTGCCGCCATGCGCTTCGAGGATACCTTTGGCAATTGGTAATCCTAACCCCGGCCCGCCTCCCTTGAATTTCACTTTGCCACTGGAATGTAGTGAAGCATCGCCTAATGCAGAGAACGGCTCAAAGATGTGCGGCAAATTGGTCACTGGAATCCCGATTCCGCTGTCCTGCACCATGATTTCCACGATGCCGGGAAGTTCACGGCTGTGTACCATGATTTGCCCACCATCAGGAGTATATTTGACCGCGTTAATCAAGACTTTTTGTACAGATTGAAGTAAACGGTCAGGATCGGCATAGGTTGGCTGCTTCGGGATACTGTCGTACTCCACATAGAGTTGCAGATTGCGATCTACTGATAGTTTGCGGGTGTTGCGCTCCGCTACCTGTAGTATCTGAGTCAACCACACCTGTTGAAAATGAAACTCCATCATCCGAAGATCGAGCAGGGATACATCAATCATGTCGTTGATGATTTCGCGTAAGCGGCGCGTGCCGCTGCTGATTCCTTCCAGAAAGAGAGGGGTTTGCGGGTCATTGAGAGCGACTTCAGAAGCCGCAATCATATCGGAATAGCCTTCGACCAGCGTCAAAGGTGTTCTTAGTTCATGTGCCGCCACCGCAATGAAGTTGGATTTACTCTTGTCCAACCGTTTAACATGGCTTCGCGCCTTTTCGAGTTCGTGTTCTACGTCGTGCAGCAGCGCGTCTGCTTCGAGGCCGGAAAGGTACATGATGGCATCCGTAAACACGGCGTCACTAGCCATTAACAGGGCTACGGCTGTGCTGGCAGATGATTGCCCTACAATGATTTCGGATGTGGTTTGTTTCAGCGTTGCCAGCAGCGGCATGAGGCTGCGCGATTCGACTGCTGTTTGGGCGCTGCGCGATTCTACCCAGTCTATCAATATGGCATTGAGATGGGTGGAGCTTTCCATGCGAATACTGCGCTGGAGGCCATCAAAGAATGCCGCAACAGAATCGAACACCTGTGATTTCACGGCCTCATTCGGAGAGAGGCGTGCCACAGCGGTTTCAATTATCGAATACTCGTTGTCGTGAAGCCAATCACTTAAGATTGACATTTGCCCGTTGCTTTCGTGCCTATGTCCTGTCTAAGTGATTATAGACCGGACGGAACAGCCCGCAACTGTTCATCGTGAAGGTCTGCGATGGATTGTTCCACGTCTGCATGCGCCCGCGCACAATAGGCGGCGTTGCGCTCTTGCTGCAATTTGATTTTGGTGGGCAGCTCAGGCAGGATACCGAAGTTTGCTTTCATCGGCTGGAAGTGCTTTTCCTCCGCGTGGGATACGTAGTTACAGAGGGCGCCAATCATGGTCGTGGTGGGGGGAATCCATTCAGGTTGTCCGTGAAGGTGTCGCGCAAGGTTAATACTGGCGACAAGCCCCGTCGCTATGTTCCCAACATATCCTTCGACACCGGTGATTTGACCGCCGAAGAATAAATCTGGTCGCTGGCGGAACCGCATGGTTGCATCGAGCAGCATAGGCGAATTGATGAAGGTGTTGCGGTGCATCTGCCCCATGCGAACAAATTCAGCATTTGCCAGCCCCGGAATCAGGCGGAGGACTTTTTCCTGATCGCCCCATTTGATGTTGGTTTGGAAGCCGACGATGTTGTAAAGACTTCCAGCCAAGTTGTCTCGCCGCAGTTGAACAACGGCGTGTGGTCGCTGACCGGTGCGCGGGTCACGCAGGCCGACCGGACGCATGGGGCCGTAGGCAAGGGTGTCGTCGCCGCGAGATGCTAGTTGCTCGATAGGGAGGCAACCTTCAAAAAAGTGCGGGTCTTCTTTCTCGAATTGGCGCAATTCGGTGCGTTCAGCCGTTCGCAAGCCTTCGACAAAGGCGCGATATTCGGCCTTGTCCATCGGGCAATTGATGTAGTCTCCTTCTTCACCTTCACCTCGTTTGTAGCGACTGGCACGGAAGGCAATCGAGAGATCAATGCTTTCGGCGGTCACAATCGGGGCAATGGCATCGTAGAAGTACAGGTATTTTTGCCCACTCAAGCGCATAATGTCCTGCGCCAGCGAAGCAGCCGTCAGCGGGCCAGAGGCGATCAGTGTTGGGCCTTCAGGAATGCGCGTGACTTCGCTGCGGATCATCGTGATATTCGGATGCGCTTCGATTGTTTCAGTCACCAATTCTGCGAAGCGATCTCTGTCTACTGCTAGTGCGCCGCCAGCGGGTACGGCTGAGGCATCTGCACAGCGCAGTAGCAATGATCCCAAGCGTTTGAGTTCTGCTTGTAGGAGTCCGGTTGCGCGATCAGGAAGTTTTGATCCCAGTGAATTGCTGCACACCAATTCGGCAAGGTTATTGGAGACATGCGCTCCGGTGGTGCGAGTGGGGCGCATCTCAAAAAGAGTCACAGGGATTCCGCGTTCAGCAAGCTGCCATGCTGCTTCGGTGCCAGCTAAACCCCCGCCGATAACCTGTACCGAGTCAATCATGCGTCCGCCTATCTTTGAAGTTGTTTTCCGTATGATAGTGGAGCGGTAATCTCAAATCAACTGTTTCGCTCGTTCATAGTATGAGCGAATCTTTGAAACCACTTCGGCATTGCTTGGCGCAATTTGCAGAGCTTGCTCATAACAAGCGACAGCACGCGGGTATTCGGCTAATGCAAAAAACGCGCTTCCCATGACATCATAAGGCCGATAGTCATCAATCGGTTGCTGCTCCGTAGCGGCTTTTGCCAGCATGTGTTCTATGGCGGTGATTGTTTCGTGGTATGCGCGAAGCTGATAGTGGCAACGGGCAATGCGGTAGTAGAAATCCAGTTCCCACGGATGATCGGGGTTAAATTGGAGAACGGACTGGAAGGCATTGATGGCATCTTCGTAGTGACCGAGGTTAAAGTGGGCGTTCCCCAGCATTTCATGAACCCGCGACCATGTGACATCGAGTCCGGGGGGATGCTTTGATATTTGCACGAATTGGTTCAGATATTGAACGATGTCTCGATCGTGGTTTCCGATCTCGCTGAGAATTTCGCTATTGGCGAGAAGGGCTTCGGCCCAATTGTTGGAGCCGTTGGCTGCACTTTGGAGGGCTGTTTCGGCAGCATTGAGCGCATCTGGATAGTGCTTCATGGCGCGAAGAACCCGGCTGCGGAGCAAATGAACCTGAACTAACCACTGGGGATTCTCGCTGCCGGGGTAAGTTTCGACGGCACGGTTGAGAAACGAGATGGCGTGAGTCAGGTTGCGATGCTCGTAGTAGGTGATGAAACCGAGGCGCTCGTAGCAATAGGCCGTGACCGCGCCAATGTGGGTGGGCGTGTAGAGTGCTTTCTGAAAGGATTGAACAGCGGTGTCAATGGCATTGGCGGTCAGGTGAATGCGCCCCAACTGGTAGTATACCCAACCTTTATTCGCGTAGTCATTACCCAAAAAGAGTAACTGGCTATAAATATCCTGAGCGCGTTGCAAATCCGCACGATCGGCAAAACCCAGACTCGCCAGTTCAAAACGCGCCAAATGACAATCAGCACGCAATTCCTGTAGTTCCGGCACAAAATGTGAGCCTTCGTTGAACGCACTCAGTTCTCTCAAATCATCAAAAGAGTCTTCAACGCGACCAGTTATCAAGCGGACTCTTGCGCGACGCAGCAAAAGGGCAGGGCGCTCGTCTGGCGGAAGATCATGCCGCAATAGTTTGGCAATCTGCACTTCAGCTTTTTTAATGTCTCCGTTTGCAATTAAATTATCTAACCCGAAAAGTGTTTCGCTCATAATGCCCTGAATTGACTGGTGGACAATGTAAAGGGGATTATAGCTCAGTGAGAATCAAAAACCGCGTGGTAAACCAACGCGGTTTTGGTACTGGCAAAGCAGCAGGGTGATTAGGGCTTTGCACCTAGAATAATAGTGGCATTCTGACCACCGAGGCCAAAGCTATTAGAAAGGATGTACTTCAATCCTTTCATTTCTCTGGCCTGATTAGGCACATAGTCCAGATCGCATTCAGGGTCAGGGGTTTCATAGTTGATGGTGGGGTGAATGACCTGCTCAAACAGGCTCATGGCACAGGCGATAATTTCCAACGCGCCTGACCCCGCCAGCGCATGACCTAACATGCTTTTGGACGAGCTGATGGGTATATTGTAGGCCTGCTCACCGAAAATATACTTGATGGCATTGGTTTCCATCGCGTCATTGGCTTTGGTGGATGTGCCATGCGCGTTAATGTAGCCAATGTCTTCTTTGTTGACGTGCGCATCGCGTAATGCCCACTTCATTGAGCGTTTCGCACCGCCACCGTTCGGGTCTAAGGCAGCGATGTGGTAGGCATCCGATGAAGATGCGTGCCCCAGAATTTCGGCGTAAATGCGTGCGCCACGCTTAATGGCATGTGCAAGACTTTCAATGATGACAATCCCGCATCCTTCGGCAAACACAAAGCCGGAACGGTTCAGATCAAATGGCCGACTGGCTTTGTCGGGGGCATCGTTGTATTCATTTGCAAGTGCTTGCATGGCATCAAAGCCGGCAATGGCGTAGTCCTGAAAAACGGATTCGACACCGCCTGTAATGACCACATCCGAGCGCCCGCTTTTGACGAGTTCAGAGGCTTCGCCAATGGATTGTGTGCCCGCCGCACACGCTGTAGACGGCGCGTTCAACGGCCCCAGCGCACGCAAGAATTTGCTGACATAGTGCGAAGGCATATTGGGCAGGGAATTGATGAGCGACAGTGGATTGGGTTTGCTGTATTCGGAAGTCTTATACTTGAACGTACTCTGTTCCGCCATTTCATGCGAACCCAATGATGAGCCGATTACAACGCCAACCCGTTCGCCGTCAGCTTCGATGTCCGGTATGGTGATGCCCGCATCAGCAATAGCCATTGTTGCGGCGGCAACTGCAAAATGGGAAGCACGTCCCATTCGCCGCGCTTCTTTACGCTCGATATAGACGGTCGGATCGAAATTGCGCACCTCTCCGCCGATTTTTACCGGAACGTGTTCAATCGGAATTGTTTCAATGCGACGAATTCCTGAACGTCCTGCCTTCAGACTTTCCCAAAGGTCTTTCGCGGGGCCTAATGCTGAAATGCTCCCAAGACCCGTGATTACGACACGCGGACGACCATTACGCAACAGTTCCATTGCTTAATCTCCACAATTTACTCGACAGCGCCACTTTCAAGCGGTGTATCAGCCAACCCGGTTTGAATGGCTTCAATCACACCCGTGCGAACAGCGGTTCGTGCTTGACCAATTGCATTCTTGATGGCGTTCGCATTTGAACGTCCATGACCTACAATAACAACACCATTGACACCCAAAAGAGGCGCACCGCCGATTTCAAAGGGGTCAATGCGCTTGCGGACACGGCGGAAAGCGTTTTGTGCTAACAGGCCGCCCAGCATGGATAGCGGGTCACGTTTGATTTCCTCGCGGATCAGGCCGGTTAAAGCACTGCCCATCGCTTCCAGAGATTTTATGAGGATATTGCCTACAAAGCCATCTGCCACGATGACATCAGCGCCACCACGAATCAGGTCTTTGGGTTCGATGTTACCGATGAAGCGAGGTTCCACTTTACGCAAGAGTTGTCCGGTTTCCTGAATAAGCAGATTGCCTTTGGTGTCTTCCTCGCCATTGGAGAGCAGGGCAATACGAGGGTTTTCTAGGCCTAATCCTCGCTGCGCATAAATTTTCCCCATGACTGCGAACTGGAGTAACCATTCTGGCCTAGAATCCGTATTAGCTCCTATATCAAGAATGATGACATTCTCGCCATTTGCCACTTTGATGATTGAACTAAGGGCGGGGCGCTTCACATTGCGAATGCGTTTGAGGGTGAACACGGTTGCAATTGCCATCGCTGCGCCCGTATTGCCAGCGGTAACGAAAGCATCCGCTTTGCCTTCGCTGACCAAACGCATTCCGATGTGCATGGAGGAATTGGGCTTGCCCTTGCCCACATCACCGGGTTTGTCGGTCATCAAAATCTGGTCTTGCGAAGGGACGATTTCCAGATTTAGCCCCGAAGTATTATGCTTTTGGAGTTCGTTTTTGATTAGCTTGTCGTCCCCAACAAGCAAAATTATATCGCCAAAGGCACGCGCTGCGAGGACTGCTCCTTCAACATCGGGCTTTGGACACTCGTCACTTCCCATTGCATCCAGTGCAATTCGCATAGCTTGTCCTCGGTGTGGGTAAGGTGGTCATTGAAATTTAGAGGATAGCCGTATCGCTATGTCTATCCCTGACCACTACTGTGATGTGATGTGTAACGAAACGAAAGCCCGGATATTCGACCGGGCTTTGCAGCGCGCCCAGAGGGATTCGAACCCCCGACCACCGGTTCCGAAGACCGATGCTCTATCCACTGAGCTATGAGCGCAATATCCACTGATTCTAATCATCTTTTCGATGCGGTCAACCCTTCGGTCATTACCCGTTACCATTCCCCATCTGGGAAGGTATTGACGCCGGCATGATGACCGATGCGTTTATACATCTGAAAGCCGGTAAATGGATGCCCTAAGATGCCATCGTGAATGGCCCAAGAGCGACCACGAATGGTTTGAGCAAACGCTTGCTGGCGAAATGGGCGCACAGAATCTAGCTTTCCAAAAAGTTCGCCACCTTCGGTAAATTCGCGGTTGATCCGAACCATTTCTTGATGACCGCGCATGTAGCTGAAACCATAACGCTCGAAAATGATCGCGTTGTGGTAAGCCAGTGGTTCAATCAAGAATAGGTCGTGCCCCATGTGTGCCACAAATTCCTCGAATCGAGGGACAGAGAGCTTAAATGAGCGCAATCCCCGCCGTATTTGTCCCGGCGCCAAGCCGTCGCGCATGGCATGGAGTTCGGCTTTTACGTTTCGTCCGCTAGTACCTAGCTGAGTGGAGTTCCCATGTTCATCCAAGTCGGTATTATAACGGGGCGAATCGGGGTCATTTACGATCACCAAAAGAACCAGAAGCTGGTTATTGAAGGTGTCCACCATATTGAAATACAACATAGGGTCACGGTCGTGAGCATATCGCTTGACGGTGATCTCTAGTGCCCGACTCCCTTTGGGACAGCGGAACGAGACAACCTGTTCTCCGTCTACGGCGAGCGTTTTAGGGTCTACCTGATACCTAGAGAACAACCAGTCGGGCAACAAGGTGCCGTAGATAGCATATTTGTCCGCTTCTGGAAGGGCATTGATTTCGCGCAGGGAATTCGGCCAGTCTATCAACGATAATCTTCCTTTAGTGCGCGTCGAAGCTCGCGCTCTGAATCGCGCTTAGCAATTGAATCGCGTTTGTCGAACAGTTTCTTTCCTTTAGCGAGGGCAATTTCAACTTTCGCCCTGCCATTTTGTAGAAAGATCATGATTGGAACAATTGTATACCCGCGCTCACGGCTTTTGCTGATGATCTGTGCGATTTCCTTTTTGTGGAGCAGAAGTTTACGTGGGCGCATTGGCTCAGTATGCCCCCATCGGTTTGCCTGCTCAAAAGGCGAGATGTGAACTCCGATGAGCCACAATTCCCCGTTTTGTTCCTGAACGAATCCATCACCCAAGCTAACGTTATTCGCACGAATTGATTTGATCTCAGAACCTTGTAGCACTAAACCAGCCTGAAAGGTTCGTTCCAAGAAATAGTCGTGCTGAGCTTTTCGGTTGCGCGAGACAACCTTAATGTCACCTTTTGCCATTCTAACCGCCTTGATTTGGGAGCAGCGCGTTCAACTGACGCACCGCTTCTCCTAATTCTACATCACGACCATTCAGGTCGGGAATCATTGTAATGTCCGGCGCTAATCCAGTGCCATCAATATGAGAGCGATTTGGTGTGAGCCATTCGGCTGCGGTGATATGGATGGAAGACTCGTCAGATAAGCGAAAGATTTGTTGAACTGTACCCTTGCCGTATGTTTGCTGACCGATGAGGATAGCTCGTCCTCTATCACGAATGGCACCCGCGACCAATTCTGCGGCGCTCGCCGTTCCCTGATTGACCAGTACAACTAGGGGGATGGTTGTGGCAGCGCCACCTGTGTCAGCCGTAAGAGGCGTTTCAGAGGTTTTCGTTTTCTCGTATACCACAACTCCACCGTCAAGGAACTGTTCCGCGACTTTGACGGATTCATGCAGCAATCCACCGCTGTTGTTGCGCAAATCGAGAATAAGGCCCGCTGCACCCTCAGATGCCAATTGCTGCAAGCCGGTTTGAAGTTCTTCGGGCGTTCGGCTAGTGAATAGGCTGATCTGTAGGTATGCCAATCCGTTCGTGTCTGGCAACATCCGCCATGTAACGGATGGGACATTGATTACGGCGAATGGCACAAAAACAGATAGCGGCTCGCGGGTTTCGGATTTTAGGACACCGAGTTCAACACCACTGCCGTCTTTGACTTCCCCTCGCAACAGCTGGTCAATCTGGTCTTGCTGGATGCTGATGTCTACCGGATTGCCATTTACTTTGACGAGAATATCCCCTTCGGCAATTCCTGCTTCCAGAACGGGGCTATCGGGGTAGGGGTATAGGATAAACTCCCCTTGCTCCGATCGCTGAATTTGGACGCCAACACCGCCGTAAGTTCCTGCCAACACGTCGGACTCGCTCTGCGCCACTATGGGTTCGATGAAAAAAGTGAAGCGATCGTTCAATGATCCGATAAGACCCCGGACAGCAGCGTATTCCCGCGCTTTTTCGGTCGGTTGTTCACGCAAGAAATGGGCATCTAACAGGGATTGCACTTCGCCGACGAGACCGTAACTGACGGTTGCTGCGGCTGCTACTTGCGGCACATCCACAAAGCCGCGCAACAAAAAGCCCGCCATAAATATTGCGCCGGCGCCCAAACCCACTAGCAGACCGGAGAGGATTGAACGGCGGTAATTCTGAAGAACAGTGATCTGATGTTGCATGTTTCGCCAGTTGTTGTTTTACTTATCAGTATGCTATTTGAAGATTGTAACATTACCTGTACGATGCTTACAGGGATTCTTAGATTGACAGGTGTGATATGACTGGTTCAAAGACCGCCCCAATGGTACTGGTTGCTGATGATGAGGTACCTACTACCGTGATGCTCACACGCATTTTTGAGCGTGAGGGGTATCAGGTACGTTGTGTCTACAATGGCGAAGCTGCGCTGGAAACCGCACAGCAAATTTTACCCGATTTGATTTTGCTCGATGTGCAAATGCCTATTTTGAATGGTTTTGAAGTGCTGCGCTTATTGCGTGAGAATAAATTGACCGCAAGCATTCCAACGATTATCGTTACGGCGAAAGCTCGCCAGCCTTCGGATGTGGCACACGGGTTGAATCTCGGCGCGGACGATTTTGTTCATAAGCCTTTTGATCCGCGTGAACTGGTTGCCAGAGCAGAGAGCAAGATTCGGGCACGTAAGCTAGAGGAGGCGCTCCAGCGGCGCAGTCAAGAACTGGAGGCGCTGCTGCGGGTGGGGGAGGAGTTAAATCAGTCCCTCAAAGTGAACGAAGTGCTTAATCTGGTGCCCTTTCTCGTCCTTGATCTACTACCGGGCAGCTTAGCGGTAATTTATATATTCAACGGGGATTTGGAGCATTCGCAGGCGACAACTTACGCCATTGCCGGGGCGGATGATTCGGGTTTAGATCATCAAGCGATTGCTGCTGCATTCTTGCAGGCGCCCCAGTCCATGTTGTGGCCGGCAGCAACGGCGGCTCTTGTAGACGGGTATCTGGCAGGCATGTGTGTTACCCTTCAACATGGTAGCAGCCTTCTTGGTATGTTGATGCTTGTGACCCATGAGGGGCAGTATGATGAAAACCATTTGAGGCTATTTGAAGGTATAGGTCGCCAGACGGGTTTGTCGATTCGGAATGCTCAACTGTACGCTATTCAGGCGAATTATGCGCAGCATTTGCAGGAAATGGTGGATGCCAAAACAGCAGAATTGCAATCTGCACAGCAGATGTTGATTCGTGCCGAGAAACTGGCTTCGATCGGGCATCTGGCGGCGAGCATTGCCCATGAGATCAATAACCCATTGCAGCCCATTCGGATCATTCTTGAGGATATTGCAGATGATTTGCAGAACAATCAGCCGATTGATCTGCGTGCTATTCGAACCACGCAAGAGAGTGTAGAACGGATACGGCGCATCGTCAGCCAACTGCTTGAATTTGCGGGTAAGCGGAGTTCGGCGTCTATTGACATCCAACTGATTGATGTAAGCAAGATTGTTGAAGGGGTGATCGCGCTCAATCAGAAGTTTTTCCAGAAAGAAAACCTAACCCTGTCGGCGCAACTTTCTCCAAATCTGATCATGTACGGGAGCAAAGATCAACTGGAGCAGGTGTTCATGAATTTGATTCTGAACGCGAAGGCTGCGATGAAGCCCGGCGGGATACTGAACATCGAATCGTTCCAGCAAGAGGGTGAGATTGTTCTGGGCTTTAGCGATACCGGCAACGGTATCCCGGAAGAATACCTGAATAAGATATTTGACCCGTTTTTCTCGACAAAATCGAGTGGTACGGGGTTAGGTTTGTTCGTCAGTTACGGGATTATTCAAAGCCATCATGGGACGATTGAAGTCCAAAGTACAGTCAACAAAGGCACGACATTTACAATACGACTGCCTTTGCAGGCAGCCGATGTCAAAGTAAAACCGTCTTAACTGCACAGATCAGGCAATCGGTTGCCAGCGTGATTGGAAGGAGTTTGCATCCAGCGTGCCATCGGAATAGCTGATTGCATCACCGATTGCTACACCAATCGCCCGCAGAATCCGGTTATTCTGGCAATCGTATAGTTCGGTGCCGATGGCTTGTGCCCGGTCAGTATATTGTTCGGCATTCTTGGCAAGGACATCCATCACTGTTGATAGGGTTTGCCGCAGCCCTGTTCCTGACTGATTTTCAGCACAAATGCTGGCGACGACAGTCTGACCCATTCTCGTGTTTTGTATGGCGATTCCATTCGGTGCCACAGTAAATTGTGACAGGGCTAGGTCTAGTTCGAGATTACTCGCAGATGTGGATTCGGTTGGCGTTTCCGGTGTGGCATCCACGCTGGAAGCAATCGCAGTCGGCGGCAACGTGGGCGAAGACTCGGTTTGCGACTGCGGTGTAGTATCCACGCTGGAGGCAATCGCAGTCGGCGGCAATGTGGGCGAGGACGTGTCGCTCTTTCCAAAAGGCTTTGTGATTACTAGAACTAGAGCGACTGCAAGCAGAACTAAAAAGCCCATTAATGCGACCAAGAAGATTGGCCGACGCACACCCGGCTTGTTTTCCTCGTCATTTTCTTCATCACCCTCATCCGGGTCAGGAAGGTCTAAGTCATCCTCAAAATCAGATGCGGGTTCTGCTTCGGGAAAGTCCGGTGGGGGAGGGGTTGATTTAGGGGCAAAACTGATTAGGGTGTTGCTCCTGCTTGCGTCGGGCGATTTCAATCCCGGCAGGAAAGATGGCTCGGCAAGGGGAGAATCGGGAAGCCATTCACTGGTTGCCGGTGGGGGGCTTTCCAGTTGGGTAAGAAGCTCGGCAGCATCAGGATACTGTTTATCCAAGCGGAGTACCGTATACAAAGCCGATCGAGCTGTATCCACATCCTTGACAGTATGGGCATACAGCCACCACACATCCGGGTTATCCTTGTCGGATTCGAGCAGTGGTTTGAGAAGTCCTTCAGCCTTATCCAGTTGATCTAGCTCAATCAACTCAAAAGCCTGCTTCAAGCGTACTTCGGTTTCAGTCGCCATCGGACTGCTCTCCCGTTCGCGGTGCCAATATCTAGTAGACCGGAGTCTACACGTAAGCGGACTCCGGCGCAAGCGATGACCCTAGCGTATTTGCGATCCCTAAGATTTGACCTTTAGGGAAAGTTTGTAGATTCCACCTTTGTAGTCAACAAGATACAGTTCACCATTCTCGCTTTGCCCGAATGAACTGATGACGAAATCGGTGTCCATAAATGGATTGGTTTGCCATTCGCCAGAAGCGTTCCGGTAGCTGACCCATATAATGCCGTTGCAGTAATCCCCGAAGAAGTAATAGCCTTCGAGTTCTTTCAGGGATTCACCACGATAGACATAGCCACCGGTTACGGAGCAACCTTCCTGATGCGGATACTCGTAAAAAGGCATGGCGACCGGCGTTTCGATTGTGACATCGGGTAGATAGATGTGCGTGCCTTCATAGGCGCTCCAACCGTAATTTTCGCCACCTGTACTGGTTGCTGGTTGGAAATTTACTTCTTCCCAAGTCCATTGACCAACATCGCCGATGTAGAGATCGCCCGTTTTGCGGTCAAAGCTAAACCGCCAAGGATTGCGCAAGCCAGACGCCCAAATTTCGGGTTGGATGCCAGAAGTGTTTACGAATGGATTATCGGCAGGGATTGCAACTTGATCCCCACTGACATCAATGCGGATCATTTTTCCAAGTAAGAGCATCGGATCGAGGCTGCGGGTGTTGGGTTCATTTACATTGCCCCCATCCCCAAAACCTGCCCATAACATGCCATCGGGGCCAAATACGATATTTCCACCATTGTGATCCGAGAAGGGTTGATCCACTTTTAGAAGGATTTCCGCACTGGCTCTATCGGCCTCATTGGAATCGGCGCTGATATGGTAGCGGGCAATGACACTATCGCCTTCAAAATTCGTGTAACTGATGTAAAAGCGACCCGATTGTGCATAATCGGGCGGGAAGGAGAGGCCGAGAAGTCCTTGTTCGGTGTAGCTTCCCAAGAAGACACTGGCTGGAAGGAGTTCGCTGATGTCCAAAAATGGGGTTGGCTCGGTGCGCCCGTCCGGTTGCACCACAAAAATAAGCCCTTGTTGCTCCACAACCATTATGCGCCCCGTGCCATCCGGGGGACTGATCGCAGCAAGCGGGCTGTCGAAGTCGTTGGCAACGGGTTGCCATGTGTATTGATCGGCAACCGGCGGAGCATCGCGCCAGAGTACCGGCGGGGCAGTAGGGGTAGGTTGTAAGGCAGATGGGTTGGGTGTGTTGGCAGAAAGGGTGAGTTGGCTGCCCAATAGCACGAACAAGCCCCCACAAATCAAGGCGACTAGCACAAGGATGAGCAGGACAATCCCTACAGCAGCGGCCACGACTAGACCACTAGAATTATCATTTTCTGTCATATACTGGATTTCCTCATGCACGTTCGTGAAATGTGGCACGATCATAGCATTGAACGGTCATCAGCAGCAAGGTATCATCAATCTTGGTATTGGCGCTTCAGATGTGATGGTTTGTTGTGTGAAGGTGATTATTATGAGTACGCTGCGCTGCTGGTTTTGCATCGGGTTATGCCTGCTCATGGGCGCGTGTGCGAGCCAACCGGTAAAGGTTGAACAGCAATCTTCCCCCACCGCCGTTCCTCAAGCGACTGTTGACCGGATTCAGAAGAATGCTGATTGGACGCCTGTGGAACAGGAATTCGATGGCGTGGTGATGGTGAAAGTGCCGCCGGGGTGCTTCAATATGGGCAATGTGGACGGACGGCGTGATGAGAAACCCGTCAGCCTGATTTGCTTCGATAAAGCCTTCTGGATAGACAAGACTGAAGTGACCAATGCAGCCTACGGCTCTAACGGCGCTTTTTCGGGCGATTTGCGTCCGCGTGAAAATCTGACATGGGTCGAATCCCGCGATTTCTGCGTTCAACGTTCGGCGCGACTGCCTTCGGAAGCGGAATGGGAATATGCAACCAGAGGCCCGGATAGTTTGATCTACCCGTGGGGAAATGAACTGGTTGAGGACAATCTCGTTTTCGAGAAAAACAGCGGTAATCAAACGGCTGATGTGGGGAGCAAGCCCTCCGGGGTTTCGTGGGTCGGTGCGCTGGATATGGCAGGTAATGTCTGGGAGTGGACAAACAGCATTTATGCGCCATACCCGTTCGATGCGAAAGATGGACGAGAGGATTCTGCAAATACGACTTCCCAACGTGTTTACCGGGGGGGAGTGGGTAGTTATATTGATTTTGCAGCCAGCAGTGCGGCACGGTTTCGAGACAAGATAGACAGTCGTAGCTGGTTTGTCGGGTTTCGCTGTGTTCGAGATGAGGCTGCTTCATAGAAGCTAAAAGGGTATCTATGCGCTCACGCACAATTCGTATTCTGTGGCTGCTTCTGGCGCTCGGTGCTGTGGTCTTTGGTGTGCTGTCGGTGTCATCTGCACCCATTACTGCCGAAACGCTTGGCGTAATCGGCTGGGTGTTCCCTGTGGTGGGTTTCATTCTTGTCGTTACTTTGCTCGACCTATTTGCGCCGCGCCGGTTGGATGGGCTGCGAAGATGGTTCGGGTGGGGGCGGTCGCGGTCAATCAGCTACTGGTTCGTTGTGGTCTTTTATGGCGTGTATCTTTCGGGGCACTGGGTATGGCACGAGCAGCCCACTTATGGACGATTCCTTACTCCGATTGAACTGTGCTTTCTGTGTTGCTTTTCGTGGGGACTCCTGTTCTTGCTGTTCTTTGATCTGGATACGGAACGGGCAAGAGCGTTTGGGCGCGGTGTGGCGCAGAGCAAACTGTCTGGTTTGATGGTGATGCTGACCACTGCGGTATTGATTTTTGCGGGCGCAGAAGCCTACCTACGCATTTTTTACATCACCACCGATGCGTATGGCTTCACAGCTATGAATTACCACTGGTATAAGAATTTTTACTGGGGACATGAGAATTCACTTGGATACCGCGATTATGAGCCAAAAGGGGACGATGGGAATACGCCACTCAAGACAGTGGCGGTTGTAGGCGATTCTTTTGCCGCCGGACATGGCATTGACGACATTGATGAGACTTTTCCCCAATTACTTGAGCAGAAGTTGGGTTCAGGGTGGGATGTTAATCTGGTCGCCCAGTCGGGATGGGATAGCGATGTGGAAACTGCGTGGTTAAACAGCTATTCGCAAAATGTGAAGCACAACCCGCAGGTTGTCGTGCTGTCCTACTATTTGAATGATATTGACTACCTGTTGACGGACACGGCGAATAACCCGGATGCGGTTTTTACCTTCCCACAAAACCCGACTCTGGGCTGGTTCGTGTTGAATTTCTTCGTCCCGAATTACATTTACTATAATATGCTTCAATTCACTTCACCTGTGAAGAATACGAATTTCACGGATCGCTTGATTCGCGCTCATCTTGATGATGCGCTTTGGGGGCAGCAGGAAGGCAACCTACAACTGCTGGTGGATTGGGTTGATGCACATGAGGCAAAACTGGTTGTTTTGTTGTGGCCTCAGCTTGCAGCTATTCCGCAGTCTAAGCCCGCACTGGATCGCGTCCGACAATTTTTCGAGGGGCAGGGGGCTGTGATTGTGGATATGAGCGATTGGTTGAAAGACAAATCAACGCCGGAACTGATTTTGAATCGGTTCGATTCACATCCAAGCCGGTTGTCGAACGCAATCGCCGCCGAAGCACTTTATCAGGCGATTACAGCGCAATAGGTTGTAGTTTCTGAGCGTTGAGCTGATAGGCTAAACTTTCTAGCGGATTTCATTCGTGAAGATGCCCACCATAAGAGGAGACATGACTACATTTAGTCCACTCGATCACCCTCACCGCCGACTGAATCCTCTTACCGGGGAATATGTGCTGGTTTCGCCGCATCGCACCAAGCGCCCCTGGCAAGGGAAGCAGGAGCGCCCGCTGCAAGATGACCGACCGGCCTATGATCCGAAGTGCTACCTGTGTCCGGGTAATGTACGTGCCAATGGTGAACACAACCCGAATTTTGCTACCCCATTCGTGTTTACCAACGACTATGCTGCTGTACTGCCCGATTCGCCAAGCGCACCCGCGCCGATTCATCCTTTGCTCAACAGCCATACCGCACGGGGAACCTCACGGGTGATCTGTTTTTCACCTCGCCACAATCTCACGTTGCCGGAGATGAGCGTTCATGAGATAAAGGATGTTGTTGACGTATGGGCATACCAGACGGCTGATCTGGGCGCTCAGTATCGTTGGGTGCAGGTGTTTGAGAACAAAGGTGAGATTATGGGTTGCTCGAACCCACATCCTCACGGTCAGGTCTGGGCCGGTGATTGGCTACCGAATGAAATTGTCAAGGAGAATGCCGGTCAGCAAGCCTATTTCTTGCAAAATGGGCGACCGCTGCTGCTGGATTATGCAGAACTAGAACGCCAACAAGGTGAACGTCTGGTCATTGAGAACGATCACTGGATGGTGGTTGTTCCTTATTGGGCTGTGTGGCCGTTTGAAACGCTGTTACTGCCGCGCCGTGCAGTCCAACGGCTACCTGATCTCAGTTCAAATGAACGATACTCACTAGCCGAGATTTTGAAACGATTGCTAACCCGCTACGATAATCTGTTTGAAGTTTCGTTCCCGTATTCGATGGGATGGCATGGAGCGCCTACGGATGATGGGGATTATCAAGCATGGCAGTTACACGCTCATTTCTATCCACCCTTGCTGCGCTCGTCTAGCGTGAAGAAGTTTATGGTGGGTTATGAAATGATGGCAGAGGCACAGCGCGATATTAGCGCAGAACAAGCTGCGGATCGTTTGCGCGGTCTTTCCGAAGTTCACTATAAGTACGTACCCTAAGAACGTTATCAAAAGCGAGCGTAACCCATGTCTATACAGCAACAGGTTGTGGATGCTTTCAAAGCCCAATATGGAGGTGCGCCGTCGTTTGTAGCGCGTGCGCCCGGTCGCGTGAATCTGATCGGGGAGCATACGGATTATAACGATGGCTTTGTTCTGCCGATGGCAATTGATCGTTCAACGTGGATTGCTTTTCGCCCGCGTGAAGATGATGCCGTCCGGGTGTCTTCGCTGAATTTTGAGGGACAAGGACAGTTTACGTTGAGCGCGATGGAGCGCCAGAACGGGTTCTGGGCGGAATATGTAAAGGGCGTCGCATGGGCTTTGGCGAGTATGGGATATGCGCTGCGCGGATGGGAAGGCGTGATTAGCAGCGATGTGCCGATTGGCGCTGGATTGTCGTCATCGGCTGCAATGGAAATGGCGACGGCTCGCGCATTCTCGGTTTCTTCTGGTTTTGCGTGGCAAGCGGCGACGATGGCACGGGCAGGCCAGCAGGCTGAAAATGGTTGGGTGGGCATGAACTGCGGCATTATGGATCAAATGATTTCTGCTGCGGGGAAAGCCGATCATGCGCTTCTCATTGATTGCCGATCGCTGGAAACGGCGCTAGTGCCTTTGCCTCCGCAAACAGTGGTGGTAGTGCTAGATACTGCTACCCGGCGCGGTTTGGTGGACTCGGCTTATAATGAGCGCCGCGCAAGCTGTGAAGTCGCCGCAAGTTATTTCGGGGTGAAGGCTTTGCGCGATGTGTCGCTAGAGGCATTTGAGGCGCGTGCAGGGGAGTTGGGTGATGTGATTCGCCGCCGCGCACGCCATGTCATAACCGAAAATGCGCGGGTGTTGCTGGCTGTGGAGGCCATGAACCGGGGGGATGCAGAAACATTGGGGCGGTTGATGGATGCCAGCCACGTCAGCATGCGTGATGACTTCGAGATTTCCAGCCCTGCGTTGAACAGCATTGTGACCGCTGCCCGTCATCAACCGGGGTGTTATGGCGCCCGGATGACAGGCGGTGGATTTGCGGGCTGTGGTGTGGCGCTGGTGAAGTCCGACGTGGCACAAAATTTTGCGGCGGCAGTCGCAACGGAGTATCAGGCGGAAACGGGGCGGGAACCTTCGATTTATGTGTGTCATGCGATGGAGGGTGCGTCCATTATTCATGATTGAGCGA
>Ga0172373_10003785_pt1 | contig 21752 bp, 18 predicted proteins | sample Lak10m_2_FD_114546 | JGI IMG/M metagenome (GOLD analysis project Ga0172373, IMG submission 114546) | Freshwater microbial communities from Kabuno Bay, South-Kivu, Congo - kab_092012_10m | ecosystem: Environmental > Aquatic > Freshwater > Lake | place: Democratic Republic of the Congo...
ACCGCTGTGGAAACGTCTTATAAGCCACTCTCTCAAACGGGATAGCCAGGAAACCTGACTTCACCAATAACACCGACGTTATCCAAAACCACGCTAACAAACGGGTGCGAACACACCATTGACTGATCGGTCTTGGCGGCGTAGGCTACGTTCCCAATTGTACTCCTCATGCTGAGCTTCTTTAATTCACCTTTCGGCTTTGGGGGATTACTGCGCTAATAAGGCCGTAATTTCTCATTAGCTGCCGGATTTAGACCTACGAGGTTTTAAAAACCTCGCAGATACATGGATACCTGCTAGTAACGAGAAGTTACATAAGGCCGCGGAATTCACGAAGAAAACTCAAGAGAAGAACACCGTGATTTTAGAGACCTTTTCATGAAGTAAATTTATGGTTATGAGTGGAAAAATAGAATGTTTGTTTATGCGATATGAATTGCCGTGCTGCTGAATCCGCCTATCGAAAGACTGCTTGCTGTAATGCCTACTAAATCGACGAGAGTATCGTTGCTGCCGTTGTCCTGGAATACCCAAATATCAGTGCCGACCTGGAAGGCTGCTGTCGAGCCGCCAGTAATATTGGCCTTCAGGTAATCGATGACGCTGCTCAGGTTTGTCGTACTGCTGATAGATAGCGGAGCAGCATAGGTATCGGCATCATCAAATTTTATAATCCCGTTGCTGATGTTGTGACTCATAATGCTGCCAACGTCTTTACCGTTGACAGTCGACGCGTTCGCAACGATCTTAGTGCCGGCAAGGTCAAGCGTGTCATAAAACAACGCGAACTTGATTATCTTGTCTGCCTCGGTGGTGCTGGCTGCGCTGTCGCCTGAGGCAATCCTGACCACATCCTTACTGGCTAAAGATTCGGTTAAGTCCAGCGTGTCTGCGCCTTTTCCGCCAATTATGGTATCAGCGGCTTCGCCGCCTTTCAGCGTGTCATTGCCGTCAAGGCCCGTTAATGTATTGATAGCCGAGTTACCGTTAATGACATTGGCGTTGTCAGTCCCGGCGCCATTTGCGGCAAGTGTGCCGGTTAGTGTTAAGTTTTCTACATTGTCATAGTCATTCAGGTCAAGCGTATTTTGAATTTCAATGGTATCAGTGCCGTCAGTTGCGCCTGAGCCCTCGGTAATCACATCGCCATCGTTAGAAAGACGGTAGATGTCGTTGCCTTTACCGCCGATCAAGGTGTCAAGACCACCTGCGCCATCCAGGGTATCATTGCCGTCAAGTCCGGACAAGGTATTGCCCAAGTCGTTGCCTGTGACGATATTGTCATTTGAATTGCCTGTCGCGGTTTTCGCTGCAGACCCGGTGAGCGACAGATTTTCAAAGTTCAATAGAGAGGCCAATGTGAAATTAACACTGCTTTGGATGGTGTCTATCCACCCGGTTTTGATTTTTCCTGCGGTATCTAGGGAATTGGCGACTTCTATCAAGGTATCCGTCAATGTGTCGACGCGATAAGTATCATCGCCTAAACCGCCTTCCAGCGTATCCTTACCGCCCAGGCCTTCCAATACATTGCTGCCGCCGTTGCCGATTAGGTGATTGTTGGAGGTGTTACCTGTCACATTAAGATTAGTGGTTGTGCCGGTGAGCTGTGCATTTTCGATGCTGCCCCCCCAGTTTGCGTTATTTAAATCCAGGTTAATGCTAGCAGATTGTACCCAGTCGCTACCCTGTCCGGCTATTTCCTTGATGAGCTCGTTAATGTTATCGACTACAAAGGTATCGTCACCGTAGCCGCCCTCAAAAGTATCAAGGCCGGTACCGCCGTCCAGGTAATCATCGCCGTATCCGCCTTTAAGGCTGTTGGCTGCAGAGCTGCCGGTGATTCGGTTATTCAGGTTATTACCTTCGCCGCCTTTCAGTTTATCCAGCATTTTCAAATTTTCCACGCCGTTAGGGAGCACATAGGTATCCTTATCGATAGCACCCTTGTATTCGACCGTATCGATACCGCCGGTGGATGCTGCCTCGACGATTTTATCTTCGGGGGAATCTATTCGGTAGAGGTCGTCGCCCGAACCGCCGGTTAAGGTATCATTGCCGGTTGTTTTAAGCGAGTCGATCACAGGTGCGTAGTTTGGTGAATAAAACCAGCCGTCGAGCACATCATTACCGGCGGCGCCGTACAGTTGGTTGTTGAATTTGTTGCCGATCAGTGTGTTATTGCGGTTATTGCCTGTTGCCGAGATGGCGGTCGAAAAATCGAGCAGGTCGATATTTTCTACACTGGTGCTGTCGGTAGCGATATTAAAGTTGGTGCGCGATGCCGCCCAATCACTTCCCGAGCCGCCATTTATCTTGTCCTTGCCTTCGCCTGCAAAAATGGTGTCGCTGCCATCGCCGGCATTTATCGTGTCATTGCCTGCGGCACCGTCAAGTATATCGTATAGATTACTGCCCTTGATGTCGTTAGCCCTGCTGTTCCCCGTCAGCCAGGCTATGGTGTAAGTTAACGAATTTGGGTTATTGACAAAGACTTGGTCATCCAGTACGGCATTCTCGATATCGATCGGCATTATGATGTCGTAATCATTGGATTTCAAAACCGGGTCGAGCTCTTTGTCGGCGGTGTCCACGTCATCGTCGCGACCATCACTTTTAAAGTCACGGATATAATAGATCGTATCCGTGCCTGAGCTATCAATAATGCTGTCCGCTCCAGTGTCAGGGTTGCCGCTGTCATCATAAAAATTGTCAAATGTAATGACATAACTGTCGTTTCCGGAGCCGCCTTTCAAGGTGTCCTTGCCGTAACCGGAAAACAGGGTGTCATTTCCGGCCCCTGCAGTGATGCTGTCGTTACCGAAGCCGCTTTCCAGCCAGGAAGCCAAGTTAGCATTAGTGTTGCTGACGGTGATGATGTCGTTTCCTGTGCCGCCATAAATCGTGCCCTGATTCTTAACGTTAAAATTGTCGTTTCCATCGCCACCCCACATAATGTCGTAGCCGCCATAGAATATGTCGTTGCCGAGGCCGCCGATCATTTCGTCGTGTTCAGCGCTTACCGTGCCGTAAGTTGTCGAGTTATCGGCGTCGGACAAGGTATCATTGCCGTCACCGCCGTCCAACGCGTCAGAACCGGAGCCGCCATAGAGTTTATCGCTATCGGCCCCGCCGAAAAGATAATCATTGCCCGAGCCGCCGTTAAGTGTATCGAGGCCGGTGCCACCGTATACCAGGTCATCGCCGGCGTCGCCGAAGAGCTGGTCATTTTCCGTGCCGCCATCCAGCACATCGTTGCCGTCGCCTCCCTTAAGCGTATCGATACCGCCGCCTCCCGCGATAAGGTCATTACCTGTGTTGCCTAACAATAGGTCATTGCCAAAATTGCCGTCCAGCGTATCGTCACCGCCTAAAGCATCCATACTATCGTTACCGTTGGTGCCCACCTGGTTATCCGGGCCTGATGTGAATTTGAAAGTTGCCATGATTTTTCCTTAGATTAGATTGATAAAAGATAATTACGGGTTTATGCGGTGATCAAATACTCAGCACGGTCATATTTACGGCTTTCACAACCTTTCGGTACGCAGTGCGTACCTTTTATAGTGAATTTATAACAATCCTATAAAGGTACATACAGCGTAGCGACATAAAAAAACCGAAAATTTGGCCGATTAAAGTATGACTTCAAAAGGCTATAGTCTATGTTTGAAACTATTAAGTCTAGGATAATTGCCGAAATTCACAACAACGCATGGAAAATGGATTAAACCTTGCCTGGCATGAGCCTAAACCGCTCGATGTAAATTTAACAGCTGCATGGATTTTTTCCTTGATTGACTGGATTGAAAAGGTGATTACTGATTTATACTGTCATCATGCTTTCGCAGAAAGCCTGCAGCCCCTGTTTTAACAGAAGCGAACCGCAATTGAATATTTTACCTGTCTATTAAATGCGCTTTTTATGAGCCAATCACTAACATGCTTTGTTATTCAAGTCCGTCGATACACATTAGTAGACCTGTTGTTAGCACTGCTGGTCATAATCGTTACAGGCTGTGCAGGCACGCCTGAAATAAAACCGCTTGTCCGGCCTGCTGCACAGCCGCGCCTGGTCAGTTACGCGCTGAGCCTGCAAGGAACCCCTTATCGTTACGGCAAGGATACGCCGGAAGAAGGTTTTGATTGCAGCGGCTTCGTCCGGCATGTCTATCAAAAACAGGGTATTGCGTTGCCGCGCACTGCAAAAGACATGGCGTTGGCCTTACCGCCAATTCCGAAAGATGCCGTGCATTCCGGCGACCTGGTCTTTTTTAATACGAATGGCCGGCCGTTTTCGCATGTCGGCATTTACGTCAATAATGATAACTTCATTCATGCGCCCAGCCGACGCACGGGCCGGGTGTTGGTATCCAACCTTAAAAACGATTACTGGCAAAAACGCTTTATCGGCGTGCGTCGGCCTTGACGGTTTTGCGGCATAATGAGTTTTTCCTCGGTCGTTATTTTCATGTCCCCCGATTATGGTCGCTATTACCGCCGGACATCCCGGTTGCAGCACGGACATTATCAAGATGCAAGGCAGGATAATTGCCGGTCCATGCATCAGGCCGGATTCAGGCCGGCAAGAAGCAAGCAATGAGCGAAACCCTGGCCGGTATACCTACACTTTTGATCATCGACGATGTCCCGAGCAATTTAACCGTGATGGTGGAAAGCCTGGAAAATTGCGGTTACCGGGTAGTGGCGGCCAGGGATGGCGAGGAAGGCTTGCAATACGCCGCTTTCGTACAGTTCGACCTGGTTTTATTAGACGTGATGATGCCGGGCATGGACGGTTTCGATGTCTGCCGCCGGCTAAAGAGTGATCCCCGCACAGCCGACATACCGGTGATTTTTATGACCGCATTGACGGATACCAAGCATAAAATTGCCGCCTTCAAGGCGGGCGGCGTCGATTACGTGACTAAGCCTGTGCAGGTCGACGAAGTCATCGCGCGAGTCGGCACCCATCTGAACTTAAGGTTCATGCGGCGGCAACTGCAAATACAGAACGTGCAGTTGCACAGGCACCAGGTAGAACTGGAGCATCGGGTTGCCGAGCGCACCGTCGAGCTTAGCGCCAGTAACCGGCTGCTGCGCGAGGAAATCGACGAGCGCAGGCGGACCCAGGAGCGCCTGGCGCTGGTGGATTTCGCGCTGAACCAGGTCAGCGAAGCCGTTTACCTGATCGACGAAAACGCCAGGTTCCATTATGTCAACGACGAAGCCTGCAGGGTTCTGGGCTATGGGCGTGAGACGCTGTCCGGTATGGGCATCGGCGATGTCGATCCAGGCTGGCTGCAAATACGATGGCCCAAGTATTACCGCAAGCTTAAACGACAGGGTTCGTTTATGCTGGAAACACAGCATCGCGCCTGCGACGGTCGGGTGCTCCCGGTCGAGGTCAGCGCTAATTATTTCGAATACGACGGAGTCGGTTACAATCTGCTGCTGGTACGTGACATTACCGAGCGCAAGCGCCAGGAGGCACAGGACAAAAGTCGCCGCCGCATCTTCGAGTTGCTCGCTCGAGGCGGTAAATTACCGGAAATTCTCGGTTTGGTGGTCAGGTATGTCGAGCAGGCCTGTCCCGATTGTATCGGTAGCATCATGTTGCTGGACGCGAAAGGCACACACCTTCGCTCGACAGCAGCACCCAACCTCCCCCAGGATTATTTGGCAGCCATTGACGGCATTGCCGCCGCCGATGGCGTCGGCTCTTGCGGCACGGCAGCGTGGCGCAAGGAAACGGTTATCGTCGAAGACATACGAAGCCATCCTTATTGGGTGCTCTATAAGCATTTCGCTTTGCAGGCAGGGCTGCTGTCGTGTTGGTCGGAGCCTATCTTCGATTTTTCCGGCAAGGTGCTGGGTACTTTCGGCATTTACCGGCGCGAGGCGGTTGGCCCTAGCCAGGGCGATTTAGAATTGCTGCGCCGCGTCAGTTATTTTGCCGCCATTGCTATCGAGCGCAGGCAGATAGAAGAGCGGCTGCAAGCCAGTGAGCGGGATTTTCGCTCCCTGGCGGAAAACTCACCAGACATTATCGTGCGCTATGACCGGGATTGTCGCCGGGTGTATTTCAACCGGGCTTACCTGGGGGCGGTGGGTATATCTGCAAGCGATGCACTGGGCAAGACGCCGCTGGAATGTTGGTGGTCAGCATCGCCTTCAGCCGAAGAGTATAGCGAGCGTTTGCAGTGGGTCATCGATACGGGGGAGGCGGACGAACTGCTGGCGGAACGGGTGGATCGGGAGGGCTTGCAAGCTAACTACACCGTGGCTCTTGTCCCGGAATTCGATGAAGGCAATCGGGTCGTGAGCGTGCTGACTATCAGTCATGATATTACCGGGATTAAGCGCATGGAAGCCATGCTGCGCAAGAGTGAGCTGGAGTTTCGTACCTTGGCGGAAAACTCGCCGGAAATGATCGTGCGCTACGACCGGGATTACCGCCGCATTTATATTAATCCGGCTTATGACCGGGAGACCGGTATCCCGTTGGAAATCGCATGGAGCAAAACACCGCATGAAGTCTGGAAACCGCTCATGCCGGCTGAAGAATACGTCGCGTGGCTTAAACGCGTGATGGAAACCGGGGAATCGGGGCGTATCCTGCTCGAATGGCATGGACAGGATGACAGCCTGGTCAGCCATAACATGCATGCGGTAGCAGAGTACGATGAGGACGGGCAGGTTATTGGGGCACTGGTTATCGGGCACAATATTACCGAGCTTAAAGCGACCGAGCGACGCCTGGAAGAGTCGCGCGTCCAGTTGCGCGCGTTGGCGGCTAAACGCGAAGAAGCCCGCGAGGAAGAGCGCAAGCATATCGCCCGGGAAATTCACGATGAACTGGGCCAGTTGCTGAATGTGTTACGACTTAATGTCACAACCCTCGATTTCCGTTTCGGTGACGCTAATCCCGAATTACGCGATAAGGCGCAAAAAATGGTCGGCACTGTGGATCGCGCTATCTTGATGGTGCGCAGCCTTGCCACCCGCTTGAGGCCTGCGGCGTTGAGAGGAGGCATCGTGTCTGCCTTGGAATGGCTAGTGCAGGAATACGCCGAAAGCACCGGCATTGTTTGTCGGCTGCATGTGCCTGCCGATGACGATATTGCGCTCGATGAAACTCGGGCGATGGCAGTGTTCCGCATCGTCCAGGAATCGCTGACCAATGTGCTACGTCATTCCGGCGCCGATCGCGTCGATATTACCTTGAGCAGCGCCGCGGGCATCTGCGAAGTTGAGGTGCATGATAACGGCAAAGGTTTCGCCCCCGGTAGTGCCGGCAGGGTCGATTCCTACGGCATTATCGGCATGCAGGAACGCGCGCTGATATTGAAGGGAAGCCTGGATATTGCCGCCGCCGAGGTAGGTGGTACGGCACTGAAGTTGCGCATACCTATCGATGACTCGCACGAAACAGGCATGGCGCCGAAACTGGGGTAGCTGGTTTCCCGGTAGTTAGAAAAATGGTAAGTATCCAGTCCCCTCCTTAAGTAAGAGAGATGGCGACTTAATGTCGGAGGGGGCTGAATAATTACGCACACTCATCGCTCACATCCGGCCTCCTCCTTGCGTTTCGCTACGGTTGTCGTTACTCTCTCCGGCTATCTCCTTTCAGATAACAAGATTTAGCCCATGCTGTGCGCGTCATCAACGGACTGGCGCGTTAGCCGCGCACCGGGAAAAGCGCGCGTAGCGCGCCCTACTACAACGGGCAAATTTAGCTTAAGGCTGAATAGTTACGAATCTTTTACACACTCTTATCAGTGAATCGAATATGGCAAATGTTTTAATGATAGGTTGCGGTGCTATCGGCATGTGCGTGGCGCGTATCTTAGCTGGGCAAGGCCATGTTGTAACGGCTTTAAAACGCAGTCCTCCCAACGCCGAAAGCGGGATTAGTGGTGTGGCGGCGGACATCACCTCTACTGAAGAGGCACATAATCTCGCGATAGCCGTTGATGTCGTGTTTTTTATGGTCTCTGCCGATGCCCGTACAGAGCAATGCTACCGGGATATTTATCAATTCGGCTTGCAGAATGTACTGGCAAAATATACCGGGAAACCGTGCTTCTTTGTGTCATCGACCAGCGTTTACGGGCAGTCGCAAGGTGAATGGGTGGATGAGGATGCGCCGGTGCAGCCGGATAATATCTGCGCTCAATTAATCGTCGAAGCCGAGCAGCGTGTGATGGCATTAAATCCTGAAAATGTAGTCGTGCGTTTTTCCGGCATTTATGGGCCGGGCCGCGAATACCTGCTGCGCATGGCCCGGCAGTCTCCCGCCATTCAGCAAACGCCGCCGTATTTTACCAACCGTATTCATCAGCAGGACTGTGTCGGCATCTTAGTGTTCTTATTGCAACAACGGTTGGCCGGCGTTGCGCTGCAACAATGTTATTTGGCCAGCGACGACGACCCGGCGCCGTTGTGGGACGTTGTATCGTGGCTGGCTGAAAAGATGCATTGCAGTCCTCCGCTTGCCAAAGAACCTGGGCAGGATGCCGTAAGCAATAAGCGTTGTGCCAACCGGCGCTTGAAAACATTGGGTTATCAATTTCGCTACTCGGGTTATAAAGACGGCTATCGCGAGTTAATTGTAGATGAATAAAAGCATGGGTAAAAAAAGCAAGACGGCATTTGTCTGCGAGCAATGCGGAGCGGATTTTCCGCGCTGGGGCGGGCAATGCACCAGTTGCGGGGCCTGGAATACGATCAAGGAAGTGCGCTTAGGCAGTTCTGCAAGCGGGCATGGCAGCCGTTCGGCGGGTTATGCGGGCAGTCTTTCCGAGGTGAAGTTATTGTCCGATGTTAACTTGTCGCAAGCCGAACGGATATTGACCGGCATAGCCGAGTTCGACCGCGTGCTCGGCGGCGGCATAGTCAGGGGTAGCGTGGTGCTGATAGGCGGCGCACCCGGAGCCGGTAAGAGTACCCTGTTGCTGCAGGCGATTGCGAATATTGCCGAGCGCAATATCGGCGTGCTCTATATATCAGGGGAAGAGTCTTTGCAGCAGATTGCCGAACGGGCGCATCGGCTGAAATTGCCGGTAAATAACATCATGATGCTCGCGGAAACTTCGGTGCAGCGCATTTGTGATGTGTTGGATGAGGTCAAAGCGCAGATCATCGTTATCGATTCGATCCAGGTCATGCATACCCAGGATACCGATTCCGCGCCGGGTTCGGTGTCCCAGGTGCGCGAGTCTGCCAGTTACCTGACGCAATATGCCAAAAAACATCAGGCCAGTATTTTCATGGTCGGGCATGTGACCAAAGACCAATCATTGGCAGGACCGATGACCTTAAGTCATATTGTCGATACGCAGGTGATGCTGGGTTCAACCGATGACGCCCGGTACCGCGTATTGAGGGCCGATAAAAACCGCTTCGGCAGTGTCGGCGAGCTGGGTTTTTTTGCTATGGATAACTCGGGGCTTAAAGAAGTTAAAAATCCGTCGGCGATGTTTTTGAACCGCACGGAAACGCCATCATCAGGCAGCGTGGTCACGGTGTTATGGGAGGGCACCCGGCCCTTATTGGTCGAAATACAGGCGCTGGTAACCGATTGTCAATATGGCAATCCACGCCGGCTTGCGGTGGGTTTCGACCAGAACCGGCTGGCTATGCTGCTGGCGGTGCTGGCACGGCATGGCGGCATTGTTACTGCCCAGGATGAGATTTATGCCAATGTGGTCGGCGGCATTAAAGTGACGGAAACCGGCTCTGACTTGGCGATTGTTATCGGCGTGGTGTCCAGCCTAAGAAACAAGGTGATTCCGCAGGATATGCTTTTTTTTGGTGAAATAGGCTTGAGCGGGGAAATCAGGCCTGTCGCTAATGGCTATGCGCGGCTTAATGATGCGGCAAAACACGGGTTTAAAAAGGCTGTTATTCCCAAGGCCAATGCGCCCAAGCATACGATACAGGGTTTAGAGGTTCATGCGGTGGCTACGCTTGCCGAGGCGCTTGATGTTTTCTCGGAATTGTAGCGCTTAAGATTTTACGTGTTGGATTAATTCAAAAAAAACTGCAACGAAACATTGTTGATAGTCAATACGTCATTTTGATTTAATTTAATATAGTTGTTTTCTATAGGGGTATTGTTGACGGCCATGATGCCTATATTTTCTAATGCCGATACAAAATAGCCGTCTTTTCTTTTGGCAATGACGACAACGCCGTTACCATTGGAACCCAAGCGTGTCATGGCTTTTTTTAATAATAAAATCTTGCCGATATTGTGGCCGTTCATCACTTGCAGGCTGGCGGGCGGCAGGTGCATCTCGCTGTCAAGATCGTGGTCAAACGATTGTTTGCCGAAGGCGATGTTATTTTCGAATGACTCGGTTTGGGCTACGGACTCAGTCGTATTATAGACGACATCATGTTTCCCTATCGTTATCGTGTCGTTGTCATGCAGTTCGCATTCTTTGACCTTTAGTCCATTGATGATTAATGGAAAGTTGTCATTGAGTTGCTTGATGGTGCACGAGCCGTCGCGAATGATAATTGCGGCGTGAGCGGGGGCGACCGCCAGACTATCGATGGTTACGTTATTGGTTTCATCGCGACCGATATGAATAATACCGTTTTCAAACAAGTATGAATCAATCGCTTTGTATTTAAAAAAAACAGTAAGTTTCGCCATTGCAACAGTTTGTGATCTTGAATGAACTTTAATTATAGTCGGTATTATTTTAGTTATCCAAGAAAATACCTGTTTTTAAAGCGGTCACGGATTATTTCCTGGGCAAGAACCTAACCAGTTTAACGGTGTTTTTATCGCATTTTATGATTTCGAGAGGGTGGCCGTGCAAATTGATGCTGACCCCCGGTTCAGGAATGGTTTCCATGAATTCAATGATAAGCCCGTTTAGCGTTTTAGGGCCTTCTGTCGGCAGGGACCATTGGGTGATCCGGTTTAATTCCCTCGCCGTGATGTTGGCGTCAACCAGGTAACTGCCGTCGTTTTGTTCCCTGGCGGCAGAGCTGTCTTCATCAGTAATCAGTTCGCCGACTATCTCCTGCAACAAATCATCTAAAGTGACCAGGCCTTGCACATCACCGTATTCATCGACAACCAAGCCTACGCGGATTTTCTCGCTTTTAAACTTCAGCATCTGGGTATGCACCGGCGTGCTTTCAGGGATGAATACGGGTTTAGTCAGCAAATTGATGATGGCCGGCTTATCAAAAGCCTCGCTGTTAACTTCGATAAGCGCCTTTCTTAAATGCAGGAAGCCGATAATCCGGTCGATACTTTTTTTATAGACCGCCAACTGGGTATGGGGACTGGTTTTGATGCGTTCAATAATGTCTTCGATAGGCGATTCGAGATCGATACCGACAATTTCATTGCGTGGCGTCATAATATCCTCAACGGTGATCGATTCGAGATCCAGTATACCTAAGAGCATTTTTTGATAGCGTATCGGCATCAGGCTTTCGGCTTCGGTAATAATGCTTTTTAACTCTTCCTTATTTAATGCGTCGGGATAGTTTTTCTTAACATCGACACCGACGAGGCGAAGCAACAGGTTGACAAACAAATTGACGAAGCCGACGACCGGGTAAAGTATTTTCAGTAGCGGGGTGTAAATCCAGGCGGAAGGGAATGCCAGCAGTTCCGGTTTAATCGCGGCGAGTGTTTTAGGCGTCACTTCCGAGCAAACCAGCATTACGATGGTTAAAATGACTGCGCCTACAGCGATGCTGGATTCTTCATAGGGATAGAGACGAATGGCTATGACGGTTGTTATTGAGGCGGCAAAGGTATTGACAAAATTATTGCAGAGTAAAATCAGGCCCAGTATGCGGTCTGGTCTTTGCAGTAATTTATGGGTTTTTATCGCGCCCAGATGCTTTAGCTTGACCAGGTGCCTTAAACGATACCGGTTTAACGTCATTAAAGACGTTTCCGAGCCGGAAAAAAAAGCGGAAAGAATGAGCATTAATGCAAGCATGCCAAATAGCACGCTCAGGGGCATGTCGTTCAAAGAGGGTTCTCTTATGTAGTTAAAACGGTTTCTAGTTTCTACGATGCAGATTTTTTGTCAAGTTGAAATTGGATTTGCGCGGTTCAGGGGGCTGAAAACAGCTGGGTTTGTCGGCGTAACGGCAGGCAATCATCAAATCTATACCTAATCATCTTTAATTAAGTGCAGGATTCTTTTCAAGAATTAAAAAAACCTTTATAATGCCCGGTTCTACGAGGCAGCCTGCCTCTCCTTGCTTTACCCTTTGTTACGAGATAAGGGAAGGCTTTAACCGAAAGGAAAAATAATGCGACATTATGAAATAATCTTTTTAGTCCATCCTGACCAAAGCGCCCAGGTTCCCGCGATGATTGAACGCTACAAATCGACTATCGAAACCGCTTCCGGAAAAATCCATCGCCTGGAAGATTGGGGTCGCAGGCATTTGGCGTATCCGATAAAAAAAATGCACAAAGCCCATTATGTGCTGATGAATGTCGAGTGCGACCAACCTACCCTGGCAGAGCTGGAAAGCGGATTTCGCTTTAACGATGCTATCTTGCGCAGCATGACCTTGTTGCAAAAACAGGCGATCACTGGAACATCCGTAATTGCAGCATCAACAGCCGAAGAAAATAAGCTCGCTGAATCCAGGGCTAAGGATGCAGCTGCCAAGGAGGCGTCAGCGCTGGCATCGGCGGCTGCCGTTGCCGATGATGAGGGTGATTTGGATGACGTCGATGAAGATTTCGATGCCGACGAAGTTATTCCTGAATAAACATATTCTGAACAGATACATTACCAAGGATTTAAGAGGATTATTATGGCACGTAACATCAGACGCAAAAAATTCTGCAGATTCAGTGCGGAAGGCGGCACACAGATCGATTATAAGGATCTGGATTTATTGAGTGATTATATTACTGAAACCGGCAAAATTGTTCCGAGCCGCATTACCGGAACCAGCGCCAAATATCAAAGGGAGCTGTGTGTGGCGATTAAGCGGGCGCGTTTTATTGCCTTATTGCCTTTCTGCGACGCGCATAAGTAACGGCCTGGGGGCAGGGTGAATTTTCTAGCGGCTTACATCATGCGGGGAAGAATGCAGGCCATGATAGTGGCTTCCTCGCTGGCATTGCTGTCACTCATGATGCCCCCGGTCAGCGTTGTAAGTTCAGCCTCGGTCGCCCTGGTCACGTTAAGACTGGGTGCTTTTGAAGGCCTGTATGTATTGCTGTGCTCGAGTGGGGCTGCGGCTGCGCTCGGTTTGGTGCTGCTGGGGAATTACCAGTTTGCGCTGGCTTATGCGGCGGTGTTATGGCTTCCTGTCTGGCTAATTTCAATCGTATTGCGGGAAGGCCGGCATTTATCGCTGGCCGTTGAGATTGCCGTGTTATTGGGCGTGGTCAGCGTGATCGGCTATTACCTGTATAACCCGGAAGTTGCCGTGGTGTGGAAAACCATGCTGACACAGATGTTGCCGGCTGACTCGCCCGCTGCTGTTGAAGATGTCAAGCACACCATAGATGTCATGGCGCATTATATGACCGGGGTGGTTGCCGCCGGGACGGTGTTTAGCTTATTGTTCGGCCTGTTTCTCGGGCGTTGGTGGCAAGCTAACCTCTATAACCCCGGCGGCTTCAGGCAGGAATACCTGTCACTTGGTACGCAGCCGAGATTGGCGATAGGCAGTATTGCCGTTATCGCTGCCGCGTCGCTGAGTTCCGGGATACTTGCCGAAGTGTCATGGAATGTGGCTATTTTATTATTTGTGCTGTATACCGTTATCGGGACAGCCGTCCTGCATACCCTGTTCGCAGCAACGAAATTGGCGCGTTATACCGTCCCGATGTTTTATATCACCTTGTTTTTGATACCCCATGCCTTGCTGCCGGTTGCGTTGGTCGGACTGGCGGACGCATGGTTGAACTTACGAAAAAACAAATCTAACCAATCCAACGCCTGATGGCGTAAAACAGTCGGTTAACAACCGAAAACTGAGGTAATAAAAAGATGGAAGTCATTCTTCTTGAAAAAATAGCGAACCTGGGCAATCTGGGCGATAAAGTCACCATTAAAGCAGGTTACGGCAGAAACTATCTCGTTCCACAAGGTAAGGCCGTTGCCGCTACCGCTAAGAAAATTGCTGAATTTGAAGAGCGCCGTGCGGAACTTGAAAAAGCCGCCATTGAAAAATTGCATGCAGCCCAGGCGCGAGCGGATGCGCTGAGTAAATTGACCGTCGTCATTACGCATAAGGCGGGTGATGAGGGCAGGTTATTCGGGTCGGTCGGTACGCATAATATCGCTGAAGCCATTACTGCTGCGGGCGTCGCCGTGGAAAAACACGAAATTCGCCTGCCGCATGGCGCTATCCGCCATATTGGCGATTACGATATCGACATCACTATGCATACCGATGTTATCGTGACCTTGCCGGTTAAAATTGCTGCTGAAGCGTAAGGCTAGTAGGGCGCGCCGCGCGCGCCCTACACGGTTGCAGGATTATGCGTGCTTTTTATTCCGGCCTGTTTTACCTGGTTATTCCCTTCATAATGCTGCGCCTGGCATGGCGGGGCATTAAAGCGCCCGATTATCTATGCCGCTGGCGTGAGCGCTTTGCTTGCTACGATGAAGCCTTTCCCGAAGGCGTCATTTGGTTTCACGCCGTTTCCGTCGGCGAAGCCGAAGCCTTATTCCCGTTAGTCCGGCAGGTACAGCACCGGCATCCCGAGCTAAAACTGTTAATCACGACGACGACGCCTACCGGCTCCGCCCGCGTCAGCAGCGTATTGAAAAATACCGTGGCGCATGTCTACCTGCCTTATGACCTGCCCGATGCCGTCGGCCGGTTTATGCAACGCTTCAAGCCCAGCTTGGCCGTTATCATGGAGACTGAAATCTGGCCGAATCTTTATGCCTATTGCGGCAAAAACGGCATTCCCCTGTATATCATTAATGCCCGTTTATCAGGGAAATCGGCGCGAGGTTATCTAAAAATTCCGGCCCTGATTCGCCCAGCCTTAGCTGAGGTCAAGCAGATTGCGACACAAACGCAGGATGATAGCCTGCGCTTTATCGCGATAGGGGCAAGCGGCGAAAAAGTAAAGACCTTAGGCAACATGAAATTCGATATAGATATTTCAGGTGACCTTATTGAACAAGGCTTGCGGTTAAAAAATAGCTCGTTTGGCAAAAAATTCGTCTTTATGTGTGCCAGCACCCATAAAGACGAAGAAAAAATATGCCTGGAAATTTACCGGGAAATCAAACAAGAATTACCCGAGTTGCTGCTGCTGATTGCGCCGAGACACCCTGAGCGCTTTTCAGAGGTCAAAAAATTGTGTGAACAACAACATTTTGAGTTGGTTACGCGCACATCCAATGCCGTTTGCCGGTCATCTACCGACATCTACCTCGTGGATACCCTCGGTGACTTAAAAATGCTGTATGCGGCGTCGGATATCGCCTTTATCGGCGGCAGCATGGTCCCTGCCGGCGGGCATAATATTCTCGAAGCCGCGGCAGCGGGCGTACCTGTTTTGTTCGGCCCTTATATGGCTAACTTTAAAGAGATAGCTCAAGGCGTCCTGGCGCAGGGTGCGGCGATACAATGCCTGGATAAAGACGCCGTTGTTAAGGCAATATTCATGCTCTATGAAGACCCGCTTTACAGGGAGGCGCTGGTTGAAAATGCCGCGTTGTTTGTCCGGCAGAACCAGGGCGCTATCGCCCGGATTTGTGATATGTTGGCCTTGTAGTTTTTACCCTAGACTAAGAAACGTGCAGAAATGAATTTCATACCCTTATCCGAAGTAATGACGCAAGCCAATGAGCTGGCGTCACAAGGACAGCCTGATGCGGCGATAATGCATTACAAGGAATGGCTGGCATCCCCGGTGAGCGAGTCGCAGCATCATTACATCGCGTTATTTAATATGGGGGTATTGCTGCGCAGTGCAGGGCAAATCGACGAAGCCATCGCCGCTTACCAGGCCTCTTTAAAATTACGGCCCGATTTTTACCAGTCGTCGGTAAACCTGGGGCTGGCGTTGGAAGCCAAAGGCAATGCCCGTGAAGCCATAGCGGTATGGGAGTCGGCCATACAACCTGTCGAAGGGCAGACCCTGTTGCTTAATCATTTGGGCAGGTCGTTGGAGACGGCCAGGCAGTATAGCGACGCCGAACGCAAACTGGAACGCAGCCTTCTGCTGGAGCCGAACCAACCGGATGTCATCCAGCATTATTTTCATCTGCGCCAAAAACAATGCGAGTGGCCGGTGATCAAGCCGTTGCCCGGTATCAGTGCGCAAGCCTTGCTAGACAGTTTTGGGCCGCTTGGCCTGTTGGCCTAAACGGATGATCCTGCCGTTCAATTAAGGGCCGTCCAAGCCTGGGTGTCGCGCAAATTGCCGCCGGATTTGCCGCGGCTTAGCCCGGAAGCTTATCAACATGAGCGCTTGCGCATAGGCTATATGTCTTGCGATTTTCGCTGGCATGCCGTAAGCATCTTAACGGCTGAATTGTTCGAATTGCACGACCGTGAACAATTTGAAATCTACGGCATCGATTTCAGTGTTGATGACGGTGGAGCCATGCGGCAGCGAGTCATTGGCGCGATGGACCACCATTTGCCGATCCAGTCGCTGAGCGATGAAGAGGCGGCGCAACTGATACGCCGCCATGAAATAGACATCCTGGTCGACTTGACGGGGCTGACCTCAGGCGCACGCTATAAAATCCTGGCCTACAAACCGGCCCCGATACAAATATCCTACCTGGGATTCGTCGGTTCATGCGGCATGCCGCAGATCGATTATATATTGGTCGACCGCTTTGTGTTTCCAGAAGAATTGGCCCCGTTTTATATCGAAAAGCCGCTGTATTTGCCCGAAGTCTACCAAGCCAATGACAGCAAGCGTAAAATCGGCCCGACGCCCAGCAGGGAGTCCTGCGGATTGCCGGCCGATAGCTTTGTGTACTGCTCTTTTAACGGCAGCTACAAAATAACGCCGGAAGTCTTTACGGTATGGATGCGCATCCTTAAACGAGTGCCGGACAGCGTGCTGTGGTTGGTTGCCGATAACCCGTGGGCGCAGGACAATCTTATCAAACAGGCGATAAGGCATGGCATGGATGCCGGCCGTTTGATATTTGCCGAACGGGTGGCGCCCGCCGAATATCTTGCAAGATACCGGGTCGCGGACCTGCTGCTCGACACCAGTCCTTATAATGCCGGTACGACGGCAAGCGATGCGCTGTGGGCAGGCTTGCCGGTGCTCACTTGTCCGGGACGGACGTTTGCATCACGAATGGCAGGCAGCCTGGTTAACGCCGTCGGCTTGCCGGAATTAATCGTAGCGGATTGGCTGGCTTACGAAAACAAAGCCGTACAGCTTGCTTTTCAGCCCGCCGAACTCGATGGCTACCGTCAGCGCTTGCAAACTTCGGCAAAAAGTTCGGCATTATTTGATACCGAACGCTTTGTGCGCAATCTTGAGGCGACGTTGAAACTGGTTTTACATATTAACCAGTTAGAGGAATAACGGTGGGCGCGCCATTTCTCCATAGCTTGGGATGAGCAGCCAAGCCTTAACATCACGCACTCTTTGATGTTTACTTTTATATTCATAGCAGATATAGCAAGCGCTACGAATAGCTACAACTGTTGACCCATCAACAGCCCACCAACATCATCTGCTCGCCAGGCAACAGTTGCCGTACGGCGATAAATATAAGTCGTTTATTTTCAATAGATTAAAACATGGCATGCCCATTGCTGTAGGCTTTATTGTCCTTTAAACCCAGCAGCGTGAGCGAAGCCATGAACATTCCTGAAATCAATACCAACAACCACATCAAAGGCAAGATCCGGCATATCCACACCCGCGATGTTATTTCCGAAGTTGAGTTGGATACGTCGGCAGGTATCATCATTTCGGTTATTACCACCAGCTCACTAAAATCGTTAGGCTTGGCGGTCGGCCAGGAGGCCGTCGCGGTGGTCAAAACAACCCAGTTTGCATTGGCGAAGGCTTGAGCCGTACGATCAATGGCTAAGATACGAAATTTGTCTAACACGCCTGTCATCACCTTGCACGGTAGCGATTTTGTTGTCGGGCTGGATGCGTATGGCCTGCTTGCAGCGAATACCCGAGGGCTTCGCGTCACTTGCCGCGACGATGATGACTTTGTCGTCGATGTGGAACCCTACGATTTGACGGCGGCGGATATTTGCGAGCTTTGGGTGACTTGCGACGATGATACGGAATTTCCCGTTAAGTGCCGGTCGCAATTAGGCGCCGACGGCAAACAGCGGCTGGTGTTTGCGCTGCCGGATATTCGCATTCCGTCATTGGCTAGAGCGCAGCTCGTCTATGGTGATGACAGCATCGATATCAGCGATATGTTCCTGCGCTACCAGCTCGATAAAAACAAGCTGAATGACAACGCCTATATCACCGGCGCCTTGTTCAATGCATCGGCCAGGGCGTTTTCCAGCGATGACCTGTTTATCGTGACTTATGCCTATTTGAATGTATTGCCGCTCGATAACCCGAATTTCGGCGGCCTGATAACGCTCCTTTCCTATCGCATTACCGACAAGCTGGATGAAAGGGAGCATATGATTAACGAGGTGTACGCGACTTACCGGCGCTACCTGGACGTGGTGCAAAGCCATGATGCGATCGCCTTTCGATGGTTGGTCTCAAGTTCCAGCGCGCTGGTGACGGCCCTGCTGTCTATCGGCTCGGTGACGCAGGCGGCGGATGTCGTCGACAGCGCGCTTAAAGCGATTATTCATCCCAGTTTTAATCCGCTGGCGCACCAGAATTATGCCTTGCTGTTATTCCAGGGGGGGTTGATCAAGGCTTGGAAAGGGCGCTTCGATGAAGCGGCCAGTTTATTTATCGCAGCCGTCAATGCGGGACGCCACGGCATGATCGATTTACTGCATCCCCAAAACAGCTGGGTGCTCGGCCAGCTCAGCGACTGCTATAAATTCCTGCATATCATAGAGGCGGCCCACTGCGCGGCGCTGGCGTGCACCCGGAACCACCTGCCGCCGCAGGCGCGTTTTGCCGCGCTGAAAACGGCGCCTAAACTTCATATCAATTTCAGGGCGATCTTTGACCGCTTTGCCTGCTTCAAAAAGCAGTCGCCGCCTTTTTTTGAACAAGTCTTGCACAAAATGCAAGCCCGCCAGGACGGGCGGTAAATCCAGGCATGATGCAAATGAAAACATTATCGAACCAGGCGAAACTGCTGGATTGTACCTTGCGTGACGGGGGCTACTATACCCAATGGGAATTCGACCCGGATTTTGTCGGGGAATACCTGGAATTGGTTGCCCGCAGCCCGATACACGATGTGGAGATCGGTTATCGCAGCCCTGAGAAAGACAGTTATTTCGGCCGGTTTTTTTATCTCTCAAGACAGGAACTGCTCGAAGCGAAGCAGCGTTTGCGCGCGAACCAGCGGCTGGGCCTGATGTTTAATCTCAAGGATGTCGATGAAGAGAGTATTGATTTTTTTCTCGGCGATATAGCCGGCATCGTCGATTTGATCCGCTTTGCGGTGGCGCCCGGAGAGATTTTGCGTGCGTTGAGTTTGCATCGGCGAGTCATCGCTCATGGCTTTGCCTGCGGTCTCAACATTATGCACCTGAGTAAATGGAGTCAGAAAGTTGACGACGTGCTCGCGCCTTTTGCGGGGATCAACGATCTCGATTGCCTGTCGCTGGTTGACAGCTACGGCGGCTGTTTTCCCGATGAAGTCGGTGCAGCGATAAGCCGCGCCTGTGCGCTATTTCCAGGCGATGTCGGTTTTCACGGCCATGATAACGCCGGCCTGGCTTTTGCGAATTCACTGAGAGCCTTGCAGGCCGGCGCACGCTCGGTCGATGCGACCTTTATGGGGATGGGGCGCGGGGCAGGGAACTTGAAAACCGAATTAATGCTGACTTATGTCGGCATCGCTACCGGCACTGAGATCCCTTATTTCGAGCTGAGCAAATTCCTGGACAGGATGGCGAACCTGCATGCGGTCCACCAATGGGGGACATCGTTGCCGTATATGTATTCGAGTTTGTCCGGACAGGAGCAGGGCAAGGTGATGGACTGGCTGATCAAGGACCGCTTCGACCCATCGGTGGTCATGGGGGCTTTACAGGATAAATTGGTTGTGCATGGCGGCTCGGATGACTTGTCGTTCGCTAAATTCGCCGATTATCCGGGCGCTTCCGGGCGCCGCCGCTTTATCCTGGTCGGCGGCGGCGACAGCGCGCGCCGCGCCGCGCCGGCTATCGCGCATTTCGATCTTGACGATACCGTTATCCTGCACACCAGCCTCAAATCGACCGAATTCTTCGCTGACCTGACGGGACATTGCATTGCGTTGTCGGGCCACGAAATCCAGAAAATTCCCGAGTCCCGGCTCGAAGCGCTGGCCCAACATATTGCCTGCTGGTTGGTTTCGCCGCCGCCGCGTTTTGCCGGCAGCGTGCCTGGTGTCGGCAGCGTATGCCAGGTTAACCCGGCCGCATTGTTTTTGATTTCGCAAATCGCGGGTGTGTCCGTGCCTAGCCCGTTACAACTCGGGTTGAGCGCGGCTCTTGAATGCGGCGCGGAAGAGGTGATGCTGATCGGTTTCGATGGCTATATCGGCGACGGTGAATCTTCGCATGCTAAAAATGATGAGAACGTGACGACTATCGCCGAATATTTTTCGGTAGCCAATGTGCCCCGCTTGGTCAGCCTGGCGCCGACGCTGTACCGGATTCCGGTGCGTTCGCTGCATGCGATGGTGCAGGCTTGCCGGCAGGATTAAGCGTGCCGTTTCCAGCCCTGACGATACTCGATTGCGACGGCGTGCTGCTGGATTCGAATACGATGAAAATTGCGGCATTCCGGGCCGCGTTGGCGGATTATCCCGACGAAGCGGTAGCGCGGTTTTCGGCGTATCAGGCGCGTAATTTCGGTCGTTCGCGCTATGTGTTGTTCCGGGAGTTTTTCAATTACCTGGGGCGGGAGCCGGAGAACGGCGAGTATGAAGGGCTGCTAGAGCGTTATGCGGCAATAGTCCGTAGCGCTTACCTGGATGCGCCGCTGACGCCGGGCTGCGTTGATACGCTGGTGCGGCTGGCGGATTTTGGGCCGGTATATGTCGCTTCGGGCTCAGACCAGCAGGAGCTGCGCTGGCTTATGCAGCAGCGGTCGTTATCGTGTTATTTCTCAGGCATCTTCGGCTCGCCGCAAAGCAAAGCGGATATCCTGGCGGCGTTGGCTCCCGTCGATGGTGAACGCGCTTTGTTTATCGGCGATGCCAGGGCCGATTACGAAGCCGCGCAACGTTATGACTGGTGTGATTTCATTTATATGAGCCGGTTTTCGACGGCGCCAATCGAAATGGCCGAGCTGGTCAAACAGGCAGGCCTGCCGGCTATCGATGTGCTGCCTGGGCTTTGGGCAATATTGCCTGGTAGTTCGTAGACCGGCAACTGCCCAGTTATCCATTACGAATATCAACAGGACTGCACGTTTTGCTTCACTGCCATTAAGTTAAGGCAAAATCGTCATTTCAGAAGCGGCAGTCAGGAGTACAAGCCTAGGTTTGTACTCCGAACAGGCATGTTGAAAGGCTTAGGCGATTTCCGGCGAAGAATATACCCAACTCGCTGGTCTTTTTGTCCATTTTCTGCGTTGTAAAAATAGTTACATAGCTCACTATGCGCCTATTTTTACGCCTTGAAAATGAACA
>Ga0172373_10003786_pt1 | contig 21747 bp, 20 predicted proteins | sample Lak10m_2_FD_114546 | JGI IMG/M metagenome (GOLD analysis project Ga0172373, IMG submission 114546) | Freshwater microbial communities from Kabuno Bay, South-Kivu, Congo - kab_092012_10m | ecosystem: Environmental > Aquatic > Freshwater > Lake | place: Democratic Republic of the Congo...
CGCAATCAGATCAGGTCGCGCAGGATTTCCGGGCGGGGATTGGCGTACCAATCCACGGCGCAATCAGATCAGGTCGCGCAGGATTTCCGGGCGGGGATTGGCGATGACCACCTTGTTCACCAGCAGCCCCTTTGCCCCCGCCTTGGCGGCGCCCGCATCCACGGCTGCGCGCACGGCACCCACCTCCCCCGTCAGGGTGACAAAGGCCTTTCCGCCGATGGCCATGGCCAGGCGGATTTCCAGCAGCTTCACCTGGGCCGTCTTGGCCGCCTGGTCGGCGGCCTCGATGAGGCTGGCCACCGAGAAAGTCTCGATGATGCCCAGGGCATCCATCTGGCCATGCATGACGGTGCCCTCCACGGCGGGAATGACATCCGGGTGCAGGTTGGGAATGACGAAGCTGTCCACCACCTCGCGCTCGCCCAATTCAGCGGCCGCATCGATGGCGCTGCGCACCGCTGCCGTGTCCCCGGCGATCATGCTCATGTGTTTGCCCGGACAGATGGTGCGCGACACCAGGAGCCGCACATCCGCCGTCTTCAGCATGTGGTCCGCTCCCTCGATGCCGCGGGCGATGCTGCTGAACTCGATGATGCCCACGGCGGCGTCGGGACGCTCGGCGGTGAAGGCGCTGCTCTGGTTGCGCATCATTGGACGATGATCTCCCCTTGTGTCACACTGACCACCTTCCCCGCCCGGGGACCGTGCAGGGCGGCGCCCAGCTTTCCTTCCGGTGGAACAGCCAGGCACTGACCCTCCGTCACCATGTCGCCTTCGCGCACCAGGGGCAAGGCGGGGGCACCGATGTGCTGCTGCAGGCGCAGCCGCAAGGGCGAGACGGAGCCGCCCCACTCTTTCCAGGGCGCCTCGTGCTCGAATCGCGTGAGTCCCAGCCGCGCCAGGAGTTTTTTCGTGGGCACCCGACGGTGCTCGTACATGGGGTGAGGACTCACCTGGGTGGGCCCGCTGTAGCCTTCGCCCATGGCGGCCAGGCTGCGCTTGGAGTCCTGGCAGGCCTCCCGGGGGAAGAGCCCCTCCGGGCAGGCGTAGAGCGTGCACAGGCCGCACTCGCAACAGACCTGGCCCCAGCGGCTGTGGGCGGGAAAGTCCACCACGAATTGCTGGCGCATGGCCTGGTGCGGCTCAAGGGGATGGCCCAGGAGATAGCGCGGACACAACTGGGTACACAGGCTGCACTGGTCGCACACGCTCTTGCCAATGCGGTACTTGGCCTCCCGGGAGCGCAGCTCCTGCCGCACATAGGGGTGTTCGCGGGGCAGCACGATGACGCCGCTGCTGGTTTTCACCACGGGCGTGGATGCGTCTTCCACGACGCGCCCCATCATCGGGCCGCCATCCAGGATCACCCATTCCTTCACCGTGGCACCACCCGCCGCTTCCACCAGATCGCGGAAGGGAGTGCCCACCGGCGCGCGTACGGTCATAGGTGCGCGCACAGCGCCGGACACTGTCAGAAACGAGTGTGTGACGGGCTTTCCCAGGCGTGCCTCGTGAAGGGTGAGCGCGGTCTCGTTGTTCATCACCACAACGCCGACATGCAGGGGCAAGCCCCCCGGCGGCACCACGCGACCGGTGAGTTCATAGACCAGGGTCACTTCGTCGCCGGCGGGATAGAAGTCCCCCAGGATGCCGATGTCGAAGATGGTCTCGCCGTCGGCGCTGCGCGAAACCGCTTCCATGGCGGCGATGGAAGCCTTGTTCTTGCCCTTGATGCCCACGATCACGCGCTGGGCGCCGGTGAGTTCCGCCGCCAGCCCAATGCCCTGGGCTACTCCTGCGGCAAAGCGCTGCATGACCACATTGTCCTTGCGCAGCAAGGGCTCGCACTCGGCGGCATTGATGAGCAGGGTGTCCACCCTGGCCTGAAGTTTGATGTGGGTGGGGAAACCCGCGCCGCCCATGCCCACGCAGCCGGCGTGCTGGATGAAGGATGTGTCCATGGGCAGCCGCTGTCCTCTCCTCTGGTTGGCGCTGGTGTGCAAGGTAGCAAAGGGGGCATGGCGCAAGCTTCCGCCACGGCGGCGCTCCAAGCTTCCCATATTGTGCGCGAAGGCAGACCACCTCCCGACATGGAGAGCACCATGAGTGACGAGATGAATTCCGCTGACCTGGAAGAGCGCGCGCAGGAATTGTCTGGCAATGAAGTGCCTGCTGAAGGCGGGCAGGACACACCGGTGACGGCCGAAACCCATGTGGAGATGGAGTCCCCGCCTCTCCCCTGTGAGGAGTCCGGGGCCCGGGACAGTGCTCGCTCCACGGATTCCGCCATTCCGGTACGCCGTTCCTTTGGTCGCGTGATGCGCATCCAGCCGGACGCCGTCGCCTGGGTTGCGGACTTCCGGCCTTTGGGGCGCGATGTGCAAGTGCGCCTGAACTCGCCCTGGCAAAGCAACCCCGGCCACATCCTGGAATACGAGTTGAAACTGAGTTCCGGCGGAGGCAATCGCTGGAACGGCGTGGACACGGTTTTCAACTACCAACCCGATGTGGATGCCGTGTTGGCCCTGGACGAGGGCAAGGGCCTGTCTGCCGAAGGCTTGCAGTGGCTCATGCGGGCTATCGCACGGGAGCCGCGTCTCCTGGGGCGAGTCTTCGGGCCCACGGGAAGCCTGCGTCTTCAGCAGCAGCTGATGGAGAAGGACTCCTTTCCCCTGCCCAGAACACTTCTCCTGGCCGCCCTCTCCCACTCCGGGCTCGCCGGTCGCGCCGCCCATCGTCTGTGGGCCACTCCCTTGCGGGACGCACGCGAGGCCTCCATGGTGCTGCGCTCTGTGGGTGCGCGGGACGAGGGACCCTGGGTGGAGCGCCTCACGCGGGAGCATGCGGACTGGTTGCTGCAGTCCCTCGATCTGGAGCAAAGCCAGGTGCAGCGCGCCTGGCGCAGGACCAACGACATGCGCTGGCTGCTCCAGGTGCCGGCGGCCGCGTTGCCTGCCCAATTGGGACTATTCCTGCTGCGCGGCGGCGCCCTGGCTGGCGGAGAGTTGCCGGAGGTGGAGCGCCAGGCTTGGGCAGCCCATGTGGAGGGAGAGCAGCGCCGCCGACTGCTGGCGGCGGCATTCACGGATGATGCCCGTCGCGCGGGGGACGAAGTCATCATGCAGGCCATGGGCGAAGATTTCAGCGCCGTGTTGAAATCTCTTGCCGGAGATCCGCGCTGGGGCGAAGAGGCCCGCCGGCGTCTGATGGAGCGGGGCGAGCTGGATGCCAGCTCCGCGCTCGAACTGCTGCGCTCCGGCGCGGAGGGAGAGGCCCGCCTGCGCTTGCTGGAGATTCTTGCGGTGGCGCCGGAGAGCTCGCGTCCTCCCCTGGACGACGCCCTCGCCCTGGAGTGCTTCACGCTGGGTCTGACCCGCCTGGAGGAAGCCACCGGAGCCGCCTTGGTGCAATGGGCGGGTGGCCACAGCGCCGTGCAGGGGCATGTGGAGGACTGGTTGGCGGCCGAGGAGACGCGGGAGCGCGGCCTCCTGGCCTTGTGTCACGCGGGGGAGTTCAGCCGTGGACGCGTGCAGAGTCTGCTGGGGCGTCCCATGTCTCAAGCCCTGCGTGTGCGATTGGTGGAAGCCATCAGCCGCCGCAATCCCGAACGCTGGAGCGAGCGCTATCTGGTGAACGATGGTGAGGCACAAGCCTGGCGTGAGGCGGGCGCTCCCCTGCTGTAGACGCTCCCGCTGCTGCGATCCTGTTGAACCCAGGCCAGAGATTCCCCCGGGTTTGGTACCGGAAGAAGTGCTCGATCCTGCCCGTGATGCGCTGAAGCCCGCCCCTCCGGCGGGCTTTTCCATGAGCCCTCAGGGTGTGGGAAGTTCAACATTGTCCAAGCGTTGAATGTTTGGCTTGACAAACTTGAATTGCCCCCGCACAGCCACAGCCAGAGGAGCCACTTGATGACCATATCCAAGAGCCTGTTCACCCTGGGCCTGCTGCTCTGCAGCCAGCTGGCCACGGCCTTGCCCCGCTATGCGGCACAGTACGGCCAGAGCTGCCATTTGTGCCATGTGTCGCCAGGCGGCGGCGGTATGCGCACCAGCTATGGCAGCCAGTTCTTCGCCGGAACGGAACTGGCGGTGAGCGGCATGGCCATGGAAGAGCTGGAGATGCTTAGTCCGAAGCTCAGCGAGCGCGTGGACCTGGGGCTGGATTTCCGGGGCGTGGCCCTTGCCCAGAGTCAGGATGAGAGCGCCACCACGGATGAGCTGGAGAGCAGCAGCTTCTTCCTCATGCAGGGCGATGTCTACCTGGGCATCAAAATCAGTCCACGCGTGCAGGTGGTGCTGGAGCAGGGTTTGCGCGGCGCTGGTGAGAGCCACGCCCTCTTCCAGGTGCTGCCCTGGCACGGCACCGTGAAAGCGGGCCGCTTTCTTCCCAACCACGGCTGGCGCTGGGCGGACCACAACACGGCCGTGCGCCAGGCGCTGGGCTTTGCCGCCGGCCAGGCGGACACGGGCGTTGAGCTGGAGCTTCACCCCGATCAATTCAGCCTCTCCGCCGCCATCACCAACGATGCCTCGGGCATGCTGGATGGCGACATCGGCAAGGCCCTCACCCTGCGCGCCTTGTGGCAGGGGCGCGTGGCCGGCACCACGCTCAGCCTGGGTGCGGGTGGACGCATGGCGGATGGTGGCGCCGCCTCGCGCAGCCTGGGCGGCCTCTTTGCCGGCTTGAGCCGTGGTGCCATTACCTGGACGGGGCAGGCCGATCGCACGGAGCAGTTCTCCCGGGTGGGCCTGGCCATTTCACAGGAATTCGACTGGCGTCTGCGGCGGGGGGTGGATCTGCTCTACACCCACGACTTCCTGGACCAGGACATCAACCGCGCCAGCGGTGCCGAGATGCGCCATCGCCTGGGGCTGGAATGGATGCCTTCGCCGGGTGTGGCCCTGCAGCCCGCCTTTACTTTTCAGCGCCAATTGCTGGAAGGGGGCGATGAGGATCTGTTGCAGGCGGAAGTTCAAGTGCATGTCTTCATGTAGAAAGGGGGGCCCATGCCGGGCACGATGAAGTGCAGTTTGCTGGGGGTGCTCTTGGCTTTCGCCCTGGCGGCGCAGGCAGTGCCGCGCACCTTCACAGTGAATCCGGGCTTTGCCCGCAACAAGGTTTCCTTTCACTCGGAGGCCACGGTGGAGTCCTTTGATGGCGCCACGCAGAAGGTGGATGGCCAGGTCGTGGTGGATCCCGACGCCCCGGGCACGGGCTCCAGCGCGTGGTTCCAGGTTGATCTGGCGTCCCTGGACACGGGCATGGAACTGCGCAACCAGCACATGCGCCAGAACCATCTGCACACGGACAAGCATCCCTTCACCCGTTTCGAGATGAAAGGCATGGAAGGCGCCATGCCCGCCCTGAAGGCCGGCCAGACAGCGCGTCTCACGGCCCGTGGCGACTTCACGCTGCACGGCGTCACGGTCAGTCGCAGCGTGCCGGTGGATGTGACCTGGTATCCGGACGGTGGCAAGGACGCCAAGAGCGCCGGAGAGGTGCTGCATGTGGTGTGCCGCTTCGATGTGGCGCTGAAGGAGCACAAGATTCCCCGACCGGAGTTTCTCTTCATGAAGGTGGCGGAGAGCATGCAGGTGACGGTGGATGTGTGGGCGGTGGCGCGATGATGCGGCGTGGCATGTCTGCCCTGGCGGCCCTGGGTCTTCTGTTGTTGGCGGGGTGCGCCGATCTTGGCGACGGAGCGGGCGACTCGTCGGTGGTTGGTTTCGCCGCCGATGTGCAGCCGGTGTTGACCGCCAATTGCACATCCTGCCACGGTGGGGACAGTCCCTCGGGAGGTCTGGTGCTCGCGTCCCTGTCGGGAGTGTTGGCCGGTGGTGCCAGCGGCGCTGTGGTGGAGCCCAACGCGGCGGACTCCAGCCTGCTTGTGGCGCGCATCGAGGCGGAGGATGGCTCGCGCATGCCCCCGGGCGGCACCTTGAGTGCGGCGCAGATAGCCCTCATCCGTGCCTGGATCGATGAGGGTGCCCAGGACAACTGATGCGTCCTCATGAAAGGGCCTGGCGGCACAGGGCGGCAGGATTTTCGCGTGCGGGATGTTGGGCCTTCTCAGAGCATCAGGCGTTTGGCCACGGGCTCATAGCTCATGAAGTCGGCGTGGTGGACAATCCAGGCTTCGGTTGAGCGCGTGACCAAGTTGCCCTCAGCCGCGTGGGTGGCCACGATGTGCGAGACGGCATCGGGCACCCCGGCCTCCATGCACAGGGCCACGCCCGTGAAGGGATGGCGCAGGTACTTGCCGCGCGCACTCTGCCGACTGCCGCCGCCCGGGGCGGGCTCGTACTCCAGCAATTTGCCCACATCCGCGAGGATGGCCCCCGCCACCACCGTGTCCACATCAATGGGCAAGTGCGCGCCCATGAAGGCCTGCATGGCGCGGGCGGATTCCCGGGCAATGTGCACCACGCAGCGTTTGTGCGCCATGAAACTCACCGTGGTGGGATGCAGCAGCGTGAAGGGGATGGTCTGCAGATCCTCTGCGCCCAGCGGGCTGCGCTCCAGGGCCAGCTCCCAGGCTTTTTCCGTGGCGGCCCGCAAATCGGACCCTTCAATCCAGTCCAGCTCCGGCCACAAGGCCAGCAATTCGGCGTGCGCGCTCATCACTTCTCCCATGCTTGTTGAAGCTGCGAATGCGAACTTATCACTTGCATCCGGGTGGGTTCCACCCAGGTCTTCTTGAAGAGGTCACCGTGTCCCCTGTTCGCTTTGTAGCGTGCATCCTGCTCTTGCTCCTGGCCGGCTGGGCGGAGGCCGTGGGGCCTTTCCAGCCTGCGGCGGATGGGGGCACCTGGCCGGGCCTGGCGGCCCCTCCGGCGAAGCCGTCCAGGGATGCGCGCCAGATGGTGTGGGTTTTCTTTTCCGGGCACGGCAGCCAATCGGAGCGGGAGTGGGTGAGCACCACCGATCACGCCCGCTGGCGACGGGATGTGCGCGGCTCCCAGCGCCGCCTGAGCCAGCCGGATCGCCGGGTGTCCCAGAGCTATGTGCGCAGCGTGCGCGACACGGGAGTCAAACTGCGCACCCAGAGCCGCTGGTTCAACGCCGTTTCTGTGGAAGGCACCCGGTCGCAGCTGGAACGGGTGCGTGCCCTGCCTTTCGTCCGCGAAGTGCGTCCGGTGGCCGTGTCAAGACGGCGTCCGGCGCCGCGTCCCATTGGGGATCCGCTGGCGGCGCCCCGACTGGAGTACGGCACTTCCTTCAACCAATTGGAGATGCTGGGCGTGCCGACGGCCCACGCGGCGGGCCTGAGCGGCGCCGGTATCCGCGTCCTGATGCTGGACACGGGCTTCTACACGGACCATGTGGCCTTCGGCAGCGGGCGCATCGTGGGGGAGTGGGACTTCATCAACCAGGACGGCGAGACCCAGAATGAGGCTGACGATCCCGCTTCCCAGCACCGTCACGGCACGGCCACGGCCACGGCCCTGGGTGGCCACTGGCCCGGGCAACTCTATGGCCCGGCCTACAGCTGCCAGTTCCTGCTGGCCAAAACGGAAGACACCTCCAGCGAGACCCCGGTGGAGGAGGACTTCTATGTGGCTGCCCTGGAGTGGGGCGAGGCCCAGGGTGCCGATGTGGCGTCTGCTTCACTGGGCTACACGGACTGGTACACCTGGGAGGATCTGAACGGTCACACGGCGCTGGTCACCCAGGCGGTGGACGCGGCGGTGGCGCTGGGCATGAGCGTGGTGGTGTCGGCGGGAAACTCCCGGGACGACGCCTGGGGCCACATCGGCACACCTGCGGATGCCTTTGGCGTGATCAGCGTGGGCGCGGTGGATGAGGTGGGACAGCTGACCTGGTTCAGCAGCCCTGGCCCCACTTACGATGGCCGCATCAAGCCGGAAGTGAGCGCGCAGGGCCTAAATGTGGCGGCGGCGGGCTGGGACAATCCCACCAGTTTGCGCTACTTCGCGGGAACCAGTTTGTCATGCCCTTTGGTGGCCGGGTGCGCCGCCTTGCTGCTGGAGTCCCACCCTCTGTGGACGCCGGCGCAGGTGCGCGCCGCCCTCATGAGCACGGCGGACCGCGCCAACATGCCGGACAATGACTACGGCTGGGGCATCGTCAATCTACCGGCGGCCTTGAATGCCTTCCCGGAGCCGGGGCCGGTCAGCATTTCCATGGCCGGGGGGCAGGTGGTGCTGAGCTGGCCCGCGGGCGCTTACTCGTCCTACCGCATCTACCGGGCCGACCACGCGTGGGGGCCCTTCTCCTTCTTGGGCGAAAGCAGTCAGAATTCCTGGTCGGGGCCCCTCGACTCCGGACAAGGCCAGGCTTTCTTCCGCGTGCAGGGACTGGTCACCCTGCCCTGATGTCGCGCTGGACCTTGCATGTGGCCCCCTGGGCCCTTCCATGGATTCCCCAGAGCCAGGCCACGGTGGATGCCTTGCTTGCCGCTTTTTCCACTCCCCTCCGGATCTTGAAGGACGATCGCCGTAGCCTGGTCATCCTGTTGCCTGAGTTGCCGGATTCCAATGGTGGCCATGCGCTGAGCGGCGGGGGCCCCTGGGTGTGCAAGCGACCGCGATGGCGCGATGGAAGAGGCTGGCACCGCCTGCTCTCCCTTTTTCAACCAGGCGAGATGCGCCGCGCCTTTGACGCCGCCCTGCGTCTGCTCGAACTGGGCATCGCAACCCCCCAACCCCTGCTGCTGATGGAACATCGCCGCTGGGGTCTGATGGTGGAGAGCTGGCTGGTTTACCGCTATGTGCCCGGCGAGGCAGTGGGTGAGGAGCAGTGGCCGTTGGTGGTGGAAGCGCTGAAGTCCCTGCACAGTGCGGGGTTGCGCCATGGGGATCCGCATCTGGCCAATTGGTTGAAGGACGGGCTGGGCGGCGTGGTGGCCCTTGATTCAGGTCCCCGGCCCATGCGCTTCCTTCTGGCGGACGACGCCTACGACTTCGTGCTGCTGCGCAATTGCGTCCCCGCCGTGCGCCCTCTGTTGCCCCTGCAGGACACCTGGAAGTGGCGGGTGGCGGAGGCCCGCAATGCCTGGGTGCAGGGCTGGCGTCGTGTAAAGCGCAAGGTGCGGAGGCGGTGATGGCGGACAGCAAGGTGCAGATGATTGGGATTGCGCCCGTGGTCGCCGCGCAGTTTGGCGCTGCCCTGCGCATGTTGGAAGAGGCCATCCGTCTGATGCCCCAGGAGTGGTGGGAGCTTCCGCCCCGGGAAGGGGAGGCCTGGGTGCTGGCCCACCACACGGTGTTCTGGCTCAATTTCTACCTCACCCCGCCGGACGAGACCTTTACGCCTCCAACCGCATTTGGCCTGGAGGAGCTGGATCCTGAGGGCCGGCTGCCGGAGCGTGCTCCCGCGCGGGAGGATCTGCTGCAGTGGCTCCACGCAGGGCGCAGGGAAATGGCAAGGCAATTGGAAGAGATGGATGAGACCCTCGCCAGCCAGGATTCCCCGTGGCGGCCGGGCCTCAGTCGGCTGGAACTGTTGCTCTACAATCTGCGCCATGTGCAGCACGGGGCCGCCCAGCTCAACGCCTTGCTGCGCCGCCAGGTGGATCGAGCCGCGCCCTGGTGTTCCCGCGAGGCCGAGGCTTCGTCCACCTGACTTGATCTTCTGCCGAGTCTCCGCTATACTCCCGGTTCGGTTTTTCCGCCTCCCATGGGGAGGAAGGATTTCCTTGCCATCCAGATGGGCTGGATGGCCTTAGTCCACAAGGAGTTGCGATGAGTGAACTTCGGAATTACGAAGTCACCTTCATCGCCGAGCCCAACTTCGACGACGAGCGCGTGAATTCCCTGGTGGGGAAGTACACGGAGTTCATCGAGAAGAATGGTGGCACGGTGGAGAAGGTGGAGCGCATGGGCAAGAAGCGTCTGGCCTATGCCATTGAGAAGCGTCAGTACGGCTACTACATCTACACCGAGTTGAAGATGCCGGGCGAGGCCGTGGCCCCGCTGAAGCGCTGGTTCGCCCTGTCCGAGGATGTCTTCCGTCATCTGGCCGTGCGCATGACCGACCGCGATGTGCGCCTGAAGGCCGTCACCACCGAGCACTACCGCAAGGAAATGGATCGCCGCAACGCCGCGACCCGTCCCGGTGCCCGTGAAGGCGGGGGCTACCGCGAAGGCGGCCGTGATTTTCGCGAAGGTGGGCGTCCTGAGCGGAGGGATGACTGATGGCATACCAGCGCAAGCGCATTTGCCGCTTCTGTGAAGCTGGCGTGCAATACATCGACTACCGTGACGAGAAGCGGGTCTCCCGTTTCCTCACCGAGCGGGGCAAGATCATCCCCCGTCGCGTTTCGGGCACCTGCGCCAAGCATCAGCGCATGTTGTCCTCGGCCATCAAGCGCGCGCGCATCCTGGCGCTGCTGCCCTTCGTGTCCGACAACCCGGCCTAAGGAGGTGGAGCATGAAGGTCATTCTGCGCAGTGATATCGACAGCTTGGGCAAGATTGGCGAACTCGTCAATGTGAAGCCCGGCTATGCCCGCAATTACCTGGTGCCCCAGGGCTTCGCCTATGTGGCTTCCCCCGGCGCCCTGCGGCGTTTCGAGGAAGAGAAGAAGCAGCTCATCAGCGCCGGCGAGCGCGAGCGCAACCGTGCCGAGGCCCTCAAGGCCCGCATTGAGAGCCGCGTCTACCAGGTGGACATGAAGACCGGCGAGCAGGGTCGCCTCTACGGCAGCGTGACGGCGCAGACCATCACGGATCTGCTGCACGACGCCGGCGTGGAGATCGATCGCCGCCGCATCAAGCTCGAGCAGCCCATCAAGGCGCTGGGCGAGTTCCAGGTGCCCATCAAGCTCTATGGCGACATCTCCGCCTTTGCCAAGGTGGTGGTTGCCGACGCCGACGCCCATGTGCGTGCGGCCATCGAGGCTGAAGTCGCCGCCGCGGAGGCGCTGGCTCGTGGCGAGGTGCCTGCCCATCAGCAGGACGACGAGGACGAGGGCGAAGACGCCTGAGTTGCCATCCCACACCGATGAGAAGGGGATCCTGCGGGATCCCCTTTTTATGTTGGTGCTTATGGAAGAGGAGATGCAGCCATGTTTGATGTGATCCAGGACCAACCCCTTCTGGCGCTGGTCGCGGCCGTTGTGGTGGCCCTGCTGGTGTGGGCGGTGGTGAAAAGGCTGCTGAAGATGGCCCTCTTTCTCCTGCTGTGTCTGGCGGCGCTGTTCCTGTGGCTCAAGCTCACGGGCCAGGAAGTGCCGGATGCGATGGGCGAGGTGGGCTCCATCGCGGGACGGGTGGCCAAGGACGCGGTGGAGAAGGGCGTGGAAGCTTATCGCCAGAGCGAGGGCTCAGTCGACAGCCTGCGGGATGTGAATTAGCCTTGGCCGAAGAGCCAGACCTCGTGGCCCAGGGAGAGGGCCAGCCGCCCTGGCGATGTCAGGGCCAGCAAGCCTGGTCTGCAGGGCAGGGACACGCGGTGGCGCATGCCGCCCTGGGGTGATATCTGATGCAGGCACAGGTCGGCGTCCACGAGCCAGATCCAGCCGCGACCGTCCACCACCGGCGGCAGCCCGGCACTGGTGATTGGCAATCGCCACAACAAGTCCCCATCGCGATCCAGGGCCAGCAGGGCGTCCTCTGCCAATGCGATCCATCCTCCGCGTGGACGCGCCGCCAGCAGCAGAGGCTCGGCGATCTCGTTCACCGGGGTGCCGGCGGGATCCACGAAGATGGTGCGCCCAGAGGCGTCCAGGAAGCCACAGCACTCTTCCCGATTGAGCACGGGAGGGTGCACCAGATCCCCACCGGGAAACCACCATTCCACCTCTCCCATGGCGGAACAGCACAAGCATCCCAGTTCGTGCTGTAGCACCATGCGGCCGTCCCGGTAGAGGGTGGGCGCGTGAAGTGGTGGACCGGCATCGGTGAATTGTCCGTCGCGGCGAAAACTCAGGCGCAGGGACAGAAAATCCTGATGGAAGAGCACATGCAGATCGCCCGCGCCGGAAAAGACCAGCAGGCGTCCATCCTGGGAAGCCGCCAGCCCGCTGGTGCAATGGAAGTCGCCCTCCTGACTCGTGCTCAAGCGGCGCAGATGACCCTCGTGATCCAACACCTGGATGATACGGGGGCTGACGAAGGCCGCGCGCTCATCCGTCAACCACAAGGCCGGACCCCAGTGGGGCGCTGCGTCGGAACCCTCCTCCAGTAACAGGTGGCGACACAGCACGCCATCGGCGTCCCATTGATGGAAATGCACACCCTGCACCAAAGAGAGTCCGCCACGGGGTGCGGACAGGCAGGTCCCCGGGTGGCCGGGGCTGGGCAGAGGCAGGGCCAGCAGTCGGGAAAGGTCCTTGGGGCCAGCCTCATTGGAACACGAGCTGTTGGCGGCGTCGGCCAGCCGCCTGTTCCATGGAAATGCGGCGGGGGCATATGGGGAAAAAGGAATCAGCACGCTGGCAGAGTCACCTTGGTTTGCATGGTTAGGAACCCGAAATTCGGTTGAGTTCCCCCTCACGCGATGGGGAGGCCGTACCGCTGGGCTTTCCATCGCACTCGAGCCGCCCTGGCAACAGGGCGGTTTTGTTTTTTCGGGCGCACAGAACCACATCGTGACTGAGGGCGTGATAGACGCCGCCCAACATGGACCCGTAGACCTGCACTTCCCCGAAGCCCGCCCCAGTCACCTCTTGCAGCAATTGCGGGGCACTGAGTACGGTCAGTCGATCACTCTTCACCGACCTCGACCACTGGCCAGGAGCGTCCTCTTCGATGCAGGCCAAGTGCACCCAGGCCACATCCCCCTTCACATCGATCATCTTCAGGAAGTGACGCTGGGGAAGGCCATCGTGCAAGTCCGTCTTCAATGGGAAAAAGGCATGCTCCGGCAGGGCGAATCGGGCGTAGTTGAGAATGTGCAGGATCAGGCCCCCGCCCGGGGCCAGCAGCGCATGCATGGCGTGCAGGCTGTCGCGCACGGCCTCCCTATGGGGAAGGAGACACAGGCTGTTGCCCAGGCAGAGCACGGCGTTCTGCGGGGTGAGGGGCGGAGGGGTGCGCATGTCTCCGGACAGGAAGTGGCAGGTGGCAGACTCCACCAAGGCCAACTGCCGGGCATCTTCCAGCATGGCCCTGCTGGCATCCACACCCGTCATGGTGAAACCGTGATGGGCGAGGGCCACGCTGTGACGGCCTGATCCGCAAGCCAGATCCAGCACATGGCGGGCGTTCCAACTGCGCAGCCAGGCACGCAGGAAAGGGATCTCTTGTCCCAGGCGTTTGTCCCACTGGGTGGCTCTGTCGAATGTGGTGCCAATGGTGAAAGTCATGGGCCTTCCGGGTTGATGGCACATGATAGCAAGGATGGGGCGGGGCGTAGGGACGCGGCATGCCGCGTCCCTACGAATCGGGGCGCACAAAGCCGCGACCACTTGACTTTCCCAGCCAATCGCCTATATTGGCTTCCCTTCAACCAATTGGGCTGTCGTCTAATGGCAGGACAACGGATTCTGGTTCCGTGAATTGGGGTTCGAGTCCCTGCAGCCCAGTGAAGGCGGTCACCGCAGGGTGGCCGCCTTTTTTTGCGGCTCATCGTAGTGACGCGGCATGCCGCGTCACTACGCCCCCCCCAAAAAAACGCCGCGCGCCCCGACCGAAGCCGGGGCGCGCCAATCAACGGATGAACATGATTTACTTCACCAGCAGCATGCGCCCGCTCTGGCTTTGCCCCTCGCTCTCCAGGCGGCTGATGTACAAGCCCGAAGGCAGGGAAGCGCCGCTGAAGGACACACTGTGCGCGCCAGCTTCCAGCAAGCCATCCACCAGCGTGGCAACCAGCTGCCCATTGAGGTCGTAGACGGACAGGCGCGCCTGGGCCGCACGACTCAGCGAGAAAGCCAGCGTCGTCACCGGATTGAAAGGGTTGGGATGGTTGCCGGTCAACTGGAAGGCCAGTGGCGTTTCCTGGGCATCCACCACGCCGCAACAGGGCACCCAGGCTTGACCCTGAATGGAAGTGGCGGGGCAGGTGTCGCAGCCAATCTGCGCCGTGAAGGCCAGATAGTCGTCACACACATCGCCCGTGGGAGCGATGGCAAAGGTGGCCACGGCGTGTCCGCCGGCTTCGATGAGAGGAATATCCACCACGGCGGAACCCACCACCGCCAGACCCGGATCAGGATTCAGCGTCACAAGCACATTCTGGCAGTCCGAGCCGCCGGAGTTGTAGATGTCCACTTGAACCTGGCCACTGGCGGGGACATAGACATCGCCGTCACAATCGAAGGAGTTCACCGCGTTCAAATAGAGGCTCAACTCCCCCGGGAACTGCTGCCCGCTACAACCGCGGGACAGGCTGTAAGCCAGTGCGTTTTCCAACAAAGTGATCATGTGGGGATGGGTGCCAGCGCAGTCCAGACCGATGTAGCACTCCATTGGCTGCGACATGGCCAGAATGCGTCCGGCGCCGTAGGTGAATTCCGCTGCCGTGGCACCACCCGCCTCATCGGTGATGTAGGTGTGCGCTGAGGGGGGAAGGTTCAACAGCTGGTCATGACTTGCCTGATTGCCTTCAAAGGAAGGGTAAGGCATGCCCGGGCTGAGGGGACTTTCCTGGGTGAAAATGTTGACGCTTGATTCCACGGGCTGGGTGTTCACTCCCCCCGGCAGACGCAAAACAGCGCCCCACGAACCCGTGACATACAAGAGGCTTCCGCCGCCTTGCACCCAGGCCCCCATGGCCGTGCGCGCATTGTTCAGGCGGATGGATGTCATGTCCTGGGGTTGTGTCTGCCCAGCGGTGACATAGACCATGCAGTAGGGGCTGTAGTCAAAACCGCTCAGCATGTCGGTGGAAATGACCGTCACATTGACACCATGGGCGGTGAGATAGGGCACCACATCCCCACCCCAAGGCAGATAGTCCCGCACCACCAGCACTTCCGAACCGTCACGGAATGCGCCAAAGTGGCCATAGTCAGACGGCAGGCGGCTGGCGCCTTCCGGGTTGCCGGTGTCGGCCTGGGCCAAAGTGGCCACGCCCAGGGCCAAGGCGCACACAAAGACGGAAGCCTGCATGGGAGGTCTCCTTCACGACAAATTGGCGATGATGAGTTTTCGTTCGATTTTGCAACTGAGCGCCGAGCAATCATCATGCCATGAGCATGGCTTGCTTTAAAATGGAACGATTTTGCGGCAGAAGTGAAGGATAATTCGCAAATCTTCAGAATTAGAAGCAATTCTAGATCCAATGACCGTCTGATTTCGGGCATGTTGAACAACCAAATCAACCAAAATGGGGCGACCCCGCACGGGCCGCCCCATTTTTGTCGTCGGATTTCGCTGAACTTAGCGCACGGTGTGCACGCGGTACATGCGGGCTTCGTCGGTCGCCACGGGATAAGTGGCCGTGGTGGCGGAACTGTTGCCCAGCAAGGTCCAAGGACCATTGCCGCTGGGCGCACTGTACACATTGTACGAGATGGCGCCAGGCACCGCCGTCCAGCTCAAGGTCACCTGGTCCGCGCCCGGATAGCTGATTTGCACGGCAGGCTCGGCCAGGATCTGGATGGTGTAACTGCAGGCGCTGGAAAGCCCCGTGTTGTTGTTGGCATCCGTGGCGCTCACCTGGTAACTCACCGTGCCGGGAGCGCTCACGCCAGGCAGGCTTCCGTTCCACACGCTGCCGAAGGCGGACATGGCCACACTCTGCTGGGTGCCGCCATTCACACTGAAGAGCAGACTGGCCGCGCTCACACCTGATGCGTCCGTGATGGAGGCACTCACCACGCGGGGCTGATCCGTCCACTCATCACCCAGGCAGATCATGCTGATGGTCGGGGCCTGGGTGTCAGGATTGCCCACCACCAGAGTCACCGGCACGCTCACCGTTGCTTCGTCCGGGTCATTGCTGGTCACGGTCACCGTGCCCGTGTAGGTGCCAACGGTGAGGTTGGTGGCGTTGAAACTCACCGTACTGCTGCCGCTGCCGCCCGCGGCCACGCTGCCCGAGGTGGGCGCCAGACTCAGCCAGGGCGTCTGGGCGCTGAATTCAATGGCGCGGCTGTTGGTGATGTAGGCGGTGTTGAAGGCCACCTGCAGGCCCGTTGTGCCGCCGGCATTCTCGATGCCCACCGTGGCGCTGTTCAAGGTGCCTGTCATGGTGTTGTACTGGTACACGATGCGCCCATCGGCGTAGAGGATGACCTGGAAGGTCTCGTTGGTCGTGGTGTTGTAGCGCGGAACCGCCAGCCAGGACACAATGAAGCGCTGGTTGGCCGTGTCGGCGTAGTACTTGAGCATGCCCGCCGTGCTGACATTCAGGTCGTCCCAGAAGGGCGCCAACAGGTTGTTCGGCTCCGCCGTGTTGGGAATTCCCTGGTTGGTATAGGCCGTGGAGGTGGTGGTGAAGCTGAGATAGCCGTTGGTTCCCACCTTCACGCTGGTGAAGGGCGTGCCGTAATAGGTGAAAGTGAAACCCAGGTTGAAGGGCCCCAGGATGGCGTCGTCGCCGGTGCCGGCATTGGTGCCCAGAGCGCTGATGTCCACCCACGAATACGCAGGGCCTCCGGCTTCGGCGGAATCCTTCCAGCGATAGCCGAAGGCGTCCGGACCACCGGCGTTGCGGTCGAAGCTGCCCACGCGCGGATCCTCTTCGCCCTTGGCGAGCTTCAGGAAAGGAACATCCGTCTGCAGACCAACGGTGGCGGCGGAAGCCGTCCAGGTCAGGGTTGCCGTTCCCGTGTTGGCGATGGTCAGCAGTTCCGTGCCCGTGGTGCCCGGGGCGAGGGTCTTGTTCAGGCTGGCGGGCGAGATGGCCACATCGGGATACTGGGGAGCACCCAGCACGGGCAGGACAATTTCATCCACCCAGGCGCAGTCGCTGCCGGAGTCCACGCTCGTGTCCTTGTTGTATGTCCAGGTGCAGGTGTGGGCTCCCGCCGTGATGGCGAAGCTGAAAATGGTCCAGTCCACTTCGCCCGACCACTGGCCTTGCTGCACACCATCCAGGTAGAAGGTGAGGAAGTCGTATCCGGATTCGGAGGAGACCTTGTAGGCGAAGGACATGGTGCCCGCGCTCACCACCTGCAGGGCCAGGTTCATGGTGGAGGTCTGGCTGGCGGTGATGAGGCCGCTCTTGGCGGCATAGCTGCCCTGATAGGCGGTGCCCGTCGCCACGGTCCACGGCTGGGTCCCGCCCTGGGTCCAGCTGTAAGCGCTGAAGTTGCCCGTCTCGAAACTCTCGCTGGTGAGGCCAACGGCCAGGCTGAAAGTCTTGGTGGTGGTGTAACCGCCGGCGGCGCTGACCACCAGGCTGAAGTTCACCACCGTGCCGGCGGGAGTGGCCGGATCCACGCTCACCTGGAAGGTGTTGTTGCAGGCCGCGCTACCGCCCATGGCGATGTTCGGCCAGGCACCGGCGGCGTCGGTCACCGTCACAAAGGCGCTGGTCTCGCTCAGCACGCCGGTCACGCCCGTGGCCGCCAGGCCAGCATTGGAAAGGGTGATGGTCAGTGTGGGCGTCTCGCTGGGATCCAGCGCGCCGTCGCCGCCATCGTTCACCACCACGCTGACCAGGCTAAGGCTGGGCACCGTGGCCGGCGCGTCGTCAACGCCGTCCAGCACCGAAGCTCCCGAGCCGCTTGGATCCAGCCAGTCGCTCAGGCGGGTGGCCGCCGTGCTGCCGTTGGCCCAACTGAGGGATACTTTGCCGTAGACATCGTAGGTCTGGCTGGAACAGCTGCTGGGGCCGCCGTGCAGCTGGCCGATGATGCGGTGGTTCTGGTCGAAGAGCGGGCTGCCCGAACTGCCCGGCTCCGTCACGCCGTCGCTCCAGGTGGCGCGCCAGTGGCTGTTGGCCGGCGTGCCGCTCCAGGTGTCGTTGGTGGTGGGCGTGTTGCTGAAGCTGATCTTCTTGATGTCCCCGCTGGGATGGTGGATGCAGGTGCTGTTGGTGGCGGCCACATCCACCTTGTTCCAACCGGCGAAGCGCACATTGTAGGTGGACGGCAGATTCTCGGTCAGCTCCACCAGCGTGAAATCCGAGGCGGCGTTGGTGGCGCGCAGGGTGCAGCCCGTGGCCGTCTGGGTGGTGGGGCCGTCGGCGTTGGTGCAGGTGGGGCTCTCGTAGTTGAACATGAAGATGTAGGAGCCCGTGCTCAAGCCGCAGTGGTTGGCCGTCAGGAAGTACTGGCGCAGGTCCTGGGCCGTGTTGTTGATCATGGCGCCGGTGCAGATGCGCGAGCCGCCACTGGTTAGGATCATGGCCACCGAGCGCTTCTCGTTCTGCCAGGTCGCGCCTTCGGTGCAGTTCACATTGTTGTGGCAGGTGCCGCTGTCGCCGTAGTTGCGGTCGTCGCTGACACGACCGAAGAAGTTGCGATAGGCGTGCACCACGCTGTTGATGTGGAAGCGGCCCGGAAATGCGGCCCAGGCGGGCTCGTGGTATTCCAGCACCGCGGCGTCGCCAGCGGTGGGCTGGGTGGCGAAGGTGCCATCGGGGGAGCTGGCGCTGTTGTACTCTGTGAAAGCTCCCAGCAGCTGGCTGCCATCATCCGTGTAAAGGAAGAGTTCCGCGCCGGCGGGAAGCACGAATTCGTCATAGAGCAGGTTCAAACTGTAGGCGCCCGGGCTGATCAGGCGCATGCGCCACACGCGGCCTCCATCCGGAAGGGAGCTCCACACGCCGGCGTTTTCCGGGTCGATGTCCACGGCGATGGGCGCGCCAAAGCGCATGGCCACACCGGCCTTCTCTTCCTGGGCATCTTCCGCCATGAAACGGTTCACATCCGGTGTGGGCAGGCCCAGTGTGGGCACGGTCTCACGCAGGCTTTGCTTGAAACTGGGGGGAGTTCCGCCGGAACTGACCTGGGCCTGGGACGCGGTGCTGAATGCCAGCACGGCCACCAGAGGCAGCATCAGCCAACGGGGCGAGGCAAATCGCATAGGGCTCTCCTAAAAATGGTGTCGACATGAAGTGTCCTTCATATCGGCTTCGGATGAGGGTATCTCGTGTTGAAGGTTGAGCAATCGCCAGGAGCGGAGCAAATTTCAGGCCTTGTTCTATAAATGGAACAAAGCGGAGTTATTTTTATCAAGAACTAACAGAGATTTGAGTTTTGTGGCTAACCACTGTTCAACTCTCACTGCCTGTTGGACAGGAACCCGCCTTCCCACTTTGCCGGGACAAAAAACGGCCCGAAATGGAAAAGGGCACCTGCGTGCCCTTGTAAAGTGAACAGAACGAATCAGTGCTTGCGGAAGAAGTCCCTGATGAAGTGCATCACCAAGTCGGGGTTCTCTTTCAAGCGCCGCGTGCTGTAGGCGAACCACGCCTCGCCGAAGGGAACATAAACGCGCAGCTTGTGCCCCTTGGCCACGATTTCCCGCCTCAGGCCGGGCAGCACACCCAGCAGCATCTGGAACTCGTAACGCTCGCGGCCAATGCCCAGGCGCTGGATGATCCCCATCGCCCCTTCCACCAGTTGGCGGTCGTGCGTGGCGATGCCCACATAGTTCCCCGCCTTGAGCAGCGCTTCCAGGCTGCTCAGGTAATTGTCGCGGATTTCCTGGTAGCCGTGGAAGGCCAGATCCACCGGCTCTTTGTAGATGCCCTTGCACAGCCGGAGGTTGGTGCCACCGGGAATGAGGCGACCCTCGATGTCCGGCAAGGTGCGGCGCAGGTAGGCCTGGATCACCACGCCCACATGGCCGGGATGGGCCGCCCGCATCTCGTCGTGCAGATCCAGCGTGGCTGTGGTCCAGGGCGTGTCTTCCATGTCGATGCGCACGAAGTTGCCCAGCTCCGCCGCCTTGCCCACGATGCGTTGGTAGTTGCGGCGACACAGGTCGGCGTCCAGCGCCAGGCCCATTTGCGTGGGCTTCACACTCACATTGGCGTCCAGGCCCTCGGCGCGGATGCGCTCCAGCACCCTCACATAGAGATCGGCGTAGGCCGTGGTCTCCTCGGCCCGCTGCACATGCTCGCCGAGCACATCCAGGGTCAGGCAGCAGCCTTCGGCCATCAGTTCGCGGCCCACGCGCACGGCGTCGTCCAGCCGTTCGCCGCTGATGTAGTGGCGGGAGAGGTGCCCCACCAGGGCCTTGGGGAAATAGGGCAGTGTATTGGCGATCAATCGATTGAAGGCGCTCATGTGCTCTCCGGATAGGGTGTTGAAATCTTAATGATTCCCGCCGCGCCTGCCATAGTCGGCATTCATGCGCTTGAGCAGGGGATCCGGATTGAACGCCTGGTCGATGGTGTAGGCGCTGCCCGTAACCACCACCAGCTCCTCACCCTCGCGCCCGGCCTCCGCCAGGCTCAGCGCGCGCGTTGGATCCAGCTCCACGGAGGCGGGAAGCTGAGGGTAGGCCTGGCGGCACTCCTCAAGCAGTGCAAGCGGATCGCGTCCGGCGTAGGAGGCGCTGGTGAAAATGACGCGGGAAACCCGTCGTGCCAATGGCGCCAGCACATCCGCCAGCGGCCTCTCACGGCTAAGGCCCATCACCAGCAAGAGGGGGCGTCCCGGGTGGCTGCGTTCCAATTGGTCGGCCAACGCCGTCACTTTGTCCGCGTTGTGGGCCACATCCGCCACCACATGGCGGCGCGGCTCCCAGAAACGCCCGGGCAGGGGAGGAACGCGCAACAGGTGGGGCAAGAGCTCACGCCGCTCAAGCTCAGGCTCCACTTCCGCCAGCACCGCCAGCGCCAGCGCCAGATTGAGCCAGCCGTGCGCCGCTCGTGTGTCCTGTCCGGGATCCACTTCCCTCCAGCGCAGCGCCTCCTCCCGCACGGCCTGGGCCTCCCGGGGGCCCACCACAGTGAGCGGCGCACCTTCCTGCTCCGCCACACGGCGCGCCATGTCCAGCGCCTGTCCCTGGGCGGCGGTGATCAGCGGTATCTGCGGGCGAGCAATGCCTGCCTTCTCCAGTGCCCGCTGCCAGACGCAATGGCCAAGGGTGTGAGGATGGTCGCGCCCCACATTGGTCAGCACGCAGCACGCGGGCTTGATGGCCATGGAAGGCGCGTAGCGGCCACCCACGCCGGTTTCCACCACCCCCCATCGCGCCCCGGCATCGGCAAAGGCGTGGAGAGCCATCAGGATTCCCGCCTCGGCGAAGGTGAGGGCGCGCTCCAGTCCCGCTTCGGCGCGATCCAGACTGTGGGGACGCAGGCGCTCCCGCCACAGTCTGGTCACCTGCTCGTGCGGGAGCGGAGCGCCATCCACGCTGCAGCGCTCGGCATAGTCGAAGAGGTGGGGGTTGGTCATGGACCCTGCGCGGCCTTTCAGTCCCAGGCCAGCCTCCAGCAGCCGACAGGTGCTGCCCTTGCCGTTGGTTCCCGCCACATGGATGAGCCGCGTGGGATGGCCCTGCGGCCAGAAGTGGAGGATGCTGCGCTCCAGCCAACGGATGCGCAGCAACTTGCCTGCGGCCCACTGGTCGTGGTAGAGTTCATCCACCGCGCTCAGATAGGCGGGATTCAGACCCTCTGGCAGCGGCCCACAGCCTGTCTCGTCCCTTTCCATGCCGTGCATGCGCTCGCTCCTGGTGGACGGAATCCTGCGAAGGGCGGGGCCTTGTGGCAGCCCGGCGCCCAGGCACAATATGGCTTCAGCACCCCTTCCCTACATTGACCAGAGGTCGCCGAACAGGGCCTCCAGACACCAGACAGGACCACATGAGCGAGCATTTGCTGATCATTGGTGGCAACACCGCCGGCCTGGCCGCTGCCCTGGCCGCCCGCCGTCGGCGCGAGCCGGAGAGCCTGCGCGTGCTTGTATTGGAGGCTGGCGACGACTTCTCCTACG
>Ga0172373_10003789_pt1 | contig 21735 bp, 17 predicted proteins | sample Lak10m_2_FD_114546 | JGI IMG/M metagenome (GOLD analysis project Ga0172373, IMG submission 114546) | Freshwater microbial communities from Kabuno Bay, South-Kivu, Congo - kab_092012_10m | ecosystem: Environmental > Aquatic > Freshwater > Lake | place: Democratic Republic of the Congo...
AACGCAGCGCTGGGTGGCAGGGGCGTTTCCCGAAGGGTTTGCGTTAAACTCAAGCGAAACCTGGCGCGCTAACCAGCAAACAGAATCCGACAGATCACGGGATTCGGTCCACTAGTAAGCCGATTCCCCTGATCCGTCATCTCATGAGAGGCGGGCCAGCACCTGCTCCGGAGCGTCCGCGGGCAGGTCGTGGTGGGTGACCATGCGGATGGTTGTGGCGTTCAGGGTCAGCACACGCAGGCCGTGGGTGGCCCAATTGGATTGCAACTGCAAGGTCAGATCCGGCTCAACTGTGCGCACCAGCACCATGTTGGTCTCCGGCTCCACCACCTCGCAGCTCTCATCCAGCACCATGCGCAGCACATTGGCCAGGCGCTTGGCCATGTGGTGATCCTCCCCCAGACGGGGCAGGAAGTGCTCCAGCGCATAAAGCCCCGCCGCCGCCAGCACGCCACTCTGGCGCATGCCGCCGCCCAGCATCTTGCGCAGGCGTCGCCCCTCCTCCACCATGGCCCGGTCTCCCACAACCAGGGATCCCGCCGGGCAGCCCAAGCCCTTGGAGAGGCAGCAGGACAGGCTGTCCGCTGCGGCGCCATAGTCGGCCAGGCTGCGCTGGGCGGCCACGGCGGCATTCCAGATGCGCGCCCCGTCCACATGCAGCGCCATGCCCCGTCGATGACAGAGGGCCAGGAGCGACACCATGTGCTCCAGCGGCACCACGCGCCCTCCCGCCAGGTTGGCCGTGTTTTCCACCAGCGCCAGGCGCGTGCGCGGCCAGTGGACATTGTCTCCGCGGATGGCGCCCTCCAGTCCCTCCAGGCTGAGCCAGCCCTCGGGACAATCCACCACGGCGGGCAGCACTCCCAGCAGGCCGCTGATGCCGCCCGTCTCGTAGGTGAAACTGTGGGTGCGCCGCTCCATCACGGCCTCTTCCCCGCGCCCGCAGTGCACGCCCACGCCAATGAGGTTGGCCATGGTCCCCGTGGGAACCAGCAGGGCCGCCTCACGACCGAAGAGACCGGCCACGCGCTCCTCCAGCCGGCGCACGGTGGGATCCTCGTTGAAGACATCGTCCCCCAGCTCGGCCTCGGCCATGGCCCGGCGCATGCCCGCATCGGGAAGGGTGAAGGTGTCGGAACGGAAGTCCAGCTCGGCGTGCATGTGTGCCCCCTCTTGCTTGATCAATGCTGGCAATCCGGGCACCAGTAGGTGCCCCGCTGGGATTGGCTCTCGCGCTGGATGGTGCCCCCGCAGCGGTGGCATGCCAACCCTTGGCGGCGATACACGCGCAGCAGTTTCCCGAAGGAACCTTCCACGCCCCTGCTGTCCTGAAAGTCGGAGAAGGTGGTGCCGCAGAGCGCGATGGCCTTCCCCAGGATGCGCACCATGTCGCCGTGCAGGCGCTTCCAGTCCGCTGGAAGAAGAGACTGCGCCGGCCGACGGGGGGAGAGGGCGGCGGCGTGGAGAATTTCGCAGGCGTAAATGTTGCCCAGTCCGCACAGACGATGCTGATCCAGCAGCCAGGCCTTGATGGGAGGGCGGGAGTTGGCTCCCATCTCCAACAGGCGCCGGGGCGTGCACAAGGCGTCCAGGGGATCCAATCCCGGCGGCGGGGGCGGATTCTCGCCGCTGGCCACCACCACGGTGCCGAAGCGCCGGCTGTCGGCGAAGCACAGTGCTCCCGCGTCCAGCTCCAGTCGGCAGCGGGTGTAGGCGGGAGTGGCCGCCCCCGACTCCAGCAGCAAGAGCCGACCCGTCATGCGCAGGTGCACCAGCAACCAGTGTCGGCCACTACCGGCGATGTCAAGGGACATGGCCACCTGCTTGCCTACCCGGCGCACGGCGCCGAAGCGCGCTTCCCTGACCCGGGAAAAGTCCCCGCGCAGGTGGGCCAGGCCTTCGTCCAGCACCTGCAGACCCACCAGTCGCCTGCCGGGCAGCACGGCATGCAATTGACGGGCCACCGTCTCCACTTCAGGAAGCTCGGGCACGGTCAGGCCTCCTGCAGACGCCGCAGGCTGGCCAAAACCTCCGCGGCGTGGCCCTTCACCTTCACACTGCTCCACATGGCGGCCACGCGGCCGGCGGGATCCACGATCCAGGTGCTGCGCACCACACCCATGTATTCACGACCCATGAATTTCTTCAGCGCCCACGCGCCCCACGCCTCCAACATGGCGTGACCCTCGTCGCAGAGCAGCCTCAAGGCCAGACTTTGCTGGGCGATGAAGCGCTGATGGCTGGAGGCCTTGTCCGGGCTGATGCCCAGTACCTGGGCGCCCGCACGCTGGAAATCGTCGGCCAGGCAGCTGAAGTCCCGCGCCTCCTGGGTGCAGCCCGGCGTGTTGTCCTTGGGATAGCAATAGAGCACGCGCCAGCTGCCCGCGTGGGCGCTCAGTGTGTAACTCTTGCCGTCCTGGTCGGACAGGGTGAAATCCGGCGCCAGGGCGCCAACGGAGAGACTCATTTCCACTCCTTGTTGATCGGGGCTCAAGGTGGGAATTCAGGTGAAGCATCCCACGGCAGGGTGCCAGTGCGCACCGCTGGTGCCATATTCCCCCACCATTGAGGAGGCCCCATGCTGGATCGCATGCAGCTGCACCGCGCCATTCTGGACCACTTGAACGAACCCGTGCTCGCCACCGACGCCACGGGGCTTGTGCAATACATGAACCCCGAAGCGGAGCGCATGTTGGGCTGGCCGCTGTGGGAAGCCGTCAATCGCCCGGTGGAGGACATCCTGAACGGCGAGGGCGGCTGGACGGGGCCCAGTTTCATGTCCCTGCTGCACTCCGGCGAGTGCCTGCTGCAACAGCCCTGCCACTTCGCCACCCGCTGGGGCGAGGGACTTGAGCGCAAGCTCAATGTGTCGCCGCTCTATCAGGGCGCCTACCGCTGTGGCACGGTTTTCGTCTTCAACAAAGGCTTGAACGCGGACTGAGCGTCAGGCCTGCGCATCCGCCCCAGCCATGAGCAGGCGTTCCGCCAACACCAGCGCGTCCACAGGCCAGTAAGGGGCGGGTCGCGGTCGATGGGCACCCGTCTCCGCCAGGGGACGGCAGGACATCAAGACCAGTCTCCAGCGTGCTGGCAGTGCGGCGGCACCGTGCACCGCGCCCAGCAGGGCGCCCGCAATGGCGGCATTGGTGTCGGTGTCCCCGCCCCGGCCCACGGTGTCCACCAGGGCCTCCTCTAGCGAAGGCGCGTGCAGCAGCTGCCACACTGCGTTGTGCAGCGCCACACGCACCCAACCCGCCTGGGAAGTGTAATCCGCCGGTGGCGCCAGGCGGGCTTCCTCCAGCACCGCTGTCCATTGGTGCGCGCCAGCCTCCCTCGACCACTCAAGCATTTGGCGGTGCAGGGCGGCGGGATCCGCCCCCTGACGAATGGCCGTGGCCTGGGCCCGGGTCATGAGCACGGCCGCTTGCACGCACAAAGGATGGGGATGGGTGATGGCCGCGTCGGCGGCGGCCCAACGCGCAAGATCCTCTGCTCTGGCCAGCGCGCCGAAAATGCCCAATGGAGCCAGCCGCATGAGGGATCCGTTGGCCTGGCTTTCGGAGTTGGGTCTGCCGCGCAGGCCGCAGTTCACCGTGCCGCCAACATCGAAGGGGCCGGACTCCAGCCAGCGCACATAGGCCTGACGCACGGCCCCGGCGTCGAAGGCTCCCACCTCCACCAGACATCGCGCCAGAGCCAGGGCCATCTCGGAGTCGTCGGTGGGCTGCCCGGCCAATGTGTTCCAGGTTCCGCCGTCACACAGCTCGCGCAGGCCGCCCGGGTGTCGCCTGGCAATCTCCGCCGCACCCATGAACTCCACCTGGGCGCCCAGCGCGTCACCCGCAAGCTGCCCAAGGAGGCAGCCCTGGGCGCGTTCCAGCACATCGCGACGAGGACGCGGCGCTCGGGGAAGGGCCCGGGCCAGCGCGGCGCCGGGGCAGGCGTTGTCCCGCACCAGCGTGTCCTCCCAGTCCCGTCGGGCCAGTTCCCTGGCCAGGGCGGGAGCGCCGGCGAAGATGCCGCCGTGGGCCTGGCAATGGCCCTGGGAGTTGTAGTGCAGCTCCCCACCGCGTCGATTCAGCAGCAATCCACCCGCTCCCAGAAGCAGGGCGTGCCCCGCCGCCAAATCCCAGGATTCAGGACCGCCCAGGGACACGGTGACATCGCCCTCGCCCGCCGCCACCAGAGCCATGCGCCAGGCGATGCTTGGCAGGGTGATGTAGCGCATGGGAGCCACCGCCCGCGCGTTGGCCAGCGTGTTCTTGATGTCCGCCTGATGGGAGATGAGCGCCACTTGGTGGGCGCGGACTTCTTCAGGCCATTGGCGTGTGACGGCTTCGCCGTTGCGCGTGAAGCGTCCACCCTTGTGCCAGGCGAAAACCTCGCCTTCCGGGCGGGCACCGTCCCAGGCCTGCACCACGCCCAGCACGGGCTGTCCATCCTCCACCAGTGCGATGGACACGGCAGAGCCCCGGCACCCCTTCAGGTAGGGCGAGGTGCCGTCGTTGGGATCCACCACCCACACCGGCCCGGCGGGATCCTGTCGCTCGCCGCCGCCCAGCACGCCAGCCTGCAACTCCTCGCCAAGCCAGGCCTCACCGGGAAAATGGCGGGCCAGGTGCTCGCGCACCAGCACTTCCACCTCCTCGTCCACATCGGCGTGGCTGCCCTCGCCGCGTGGCCCGCCTGGGCGGTTGAATTCTTCCCGCAATAGCGCCGCCGCCAGACTGGCCGCCTCCAGCGCCACCGCGAGGCGATGCTCCAGCGCAGGGTGGGAAAGGGACATGGGGCCTCCGGCATGATGGGATGGGCCAAGGTCGACAAAAAAAGCCGGCCTCGCGGCCGGCCTTATTCGGGTGCATGGAGACGGAGGGAGTTGAACCCTCGTCCGAAAAAGCGCTTCCCTGGGCGTCTACATGTGTAGGCCGTCTTTTGATCTCAAGGCGCCGACGCGGGCGGTCACGCTGCGTCGCCTCCAGGCTGTGGGTTCTCGTCCCTCCGACCCAGCCACATCTTCGGGACCAGCTCACTGGATGACGAAGACTCCCGGATCCGTGAGCGTGACCCGGGGCTTCGGCCGCCTAGTGTTTAGGCAGCGAGAGCGTAATCGTTGCCGATTAAGTTTTGCCGAAACTTTTAGCGTGGAGCTTCGGCGCGTCCACGACATGCAGCCCGGAGTCCCGACGATCCCGTCGAATCCCACGAACGTCCCCGAACGGCGGAAGCATAACAGTTGGCGCCCCAACACGCGAGGATAGAGGCAGCTGATTCCTCCTTGCATGAGCCACAGGGCGGGACTATCCTGCAGCAGGCTTCCACAGCAGAAGGATGGCCCAATGTTCCGCCCGCCCTTCACCTTCGCCCGCATCGGCTTCACCGCCTGCAGCATCACGCCGCCGCGCATGGCGTGGGCAGTGCTTCTCTTGTCCCTGATCCACACGGTCAGAGCCGGCCTGATGGACGATCACGCCAGGGCGGTGGAAGCGCTGCGCCGTCCCCAGGCGGCCGTGCAGGCGGTGACAGGCGCCTTCTCAGTGCCCCTGGCCTGCGGGAGGCTGGACTGGGAAGGTGGACGCTGCCGCATGTTGGCCTTGCCGCTGGGGGAAGACACGCTGCTCGTGCTGGAACTCAATGGCCGAGGCGTTCTGCATCTGGAAGTGGCGGATTCCCTGGAGGCTCTCTCCGCACGGGCCTCGTTGGGGCGACGCTGGCAACGGCAAAAGGTGCGGGAAGTGTGCCTGGTAACGCGCCGCTTGCCCAAGCCACTGGGAGAACTGGCATGGGCGAAAGCTGGCGGAAGTCTTCCCTTCCTGCCCCCGCGCCCCTTTTTCGGCAGACGACGCCTGGAGCGCCTGCACCCCGACAATCCTCTCATGTCGAGGTGGCCGGGGCCGGATCCGCTGTGGCTCTGCACCAGCCCCGACGACTGGGTGCTGCGCCAGCGGGAAGATGGCTGGCGATTGTCCCGCCCCCTCCACGAGGGCAGTCGCATCGAGGCCCTCGCCTTTCAGTCTCCCCAGCACCTTGAAGTAGCCTGGCTTGCGCCCACCTTCCACGCATGGCCTGCTGTGGCGGACAGCCAGGTGCTGCGCGTGGAGAAAGTCGGCGGCAACCTGCGCTGGCAGCTGGACCTGTGGCATCGTGCATCCACCCTTCCACTGCTACTGATGGTGGACCCCGCCAGCACCCTGAACCAGGCTTATGGAACGAAAGGCGACCTGAAGGCCATGCTGCCAGTGGATGTGCGCCGGGACGGGCCCTGGCTTGTGGTGGAAGCAGATTCGAAAACTCCTGGCGACCGGCTGCGCCTGCGGGGCCACACGCCCGCCGTGCGGGTGCGCGAGAACACGGCACGCCGCATGGCCTGCTCGGGCGCCAACTGGTTCCCCCGCCTGCCCTGGTGGGAGAAGGCCATTCCCACCCGCGTGGAGGATCCCGGCCTGGTGCTGGGGCTTAGTGGCAAAGCGTCGTGGAGCGCAGCGCTGGATGGACGCGCCCCGCAGCTGCTGCTGCCCCTGCCCGCCCATGCGCGTGTCCTCACCGAGGACCTGACCCTGTGCTGGACGCCGCTGGCGGAGCAGGCGGCGCGACACCGGTCCACCTGGACGCCACCACCCAAGCACACCGGGGCGATCGAGGATCTGAGCCTGCGGCGGGATCGTGATGTGCGCCCTCCCGGCCACGAGGCGGCGGCCGAACCCGTGGACCTGGCGCAGGGGCAGGACAGCCTGAGCGCGGGCATGCTGGGAGAGGATGGGGGCGCCTTGCTGGCTGCGGCAGCCGAGCGTCTGCGCGAGTGGCTGGGCTCTCCGCTCCATGGGCTGCGCATCTGGGAACGCAGCCAGGAAGGTGATCGCAATGATGAGCGCGAAGCGCTGCGCCTGCACGACGCGCCACCCGGAGCGCCTCTGGAGGTCAGCACGCGGGACTTGCGCTCCGGCGATGCCGCCGCGCAGTTGCGCATGCTGGAAACCCTTTGTCTGGGCTGGTGGGAGGCGCCCAACATGGAGAGTGCGGCCGAGGCGCGATGGCTGATCCTTGGTGCGGCACGGGCATGCGCCTTGCGCCTGCTGGAGGATCTCCGCGGTGCGGAATGGCCTGCGGACCTGCGCCGTGAAGCCCTCCGGCGCGAGGCGGCCGCCTTCCAGCCCATGGCCTTCGCCAGTCTGCCAGTGCTGGGGGACAGGGCAGAGGGTTCCTGGCACTCCGCCGAAGTGCAGGACCGCCTGGCATGGCGCTTCGCCCTGCTGATGGAGCACCTGCGCTGGCGCCTGCGCGATCCAATCACCCTGCAGGACACGCTCTATCAGGATTTTCTGCGCGACTGGCGCCTGCGCCGCCAGGAGGCCATGGCTCCCCGCCGACCCCTGGACGATCTGGCCACGGCTCTGGGTGGCGTGCTGGTGGGCGAGGAGAGCCTTGAGACCTGCGCCTTTGATGGCGTGACCGAACTGCGCGCCTGGCTGGATGCCCAGTGGCGGCAGGCGTCCCTGCCGGAGGCAGCGGTTGAGATTGGCCGCGTGGACACAGCCGAGGGGCCCAGGCTTCTCCTGCGGGTGCAGTGGGAGGATCATCCACCGGCCTCCACGGTGCTGCCCGTGCTGCTGGACAGCGGTGGCGCCCTGTACTCCTACGCCCTGCGCTGCACGGCGCGCGAGGAGCAGTTCCTGCTCCCGCTGGATCCCGATCAGCTGATGGGCGTGGAAGTGGCGCCAGGTGGCTGCATGCCAGCGCACCTGACGGTGAACGGGAGGAAACCCTGATGGACTTGAGCCGCACGCGTCACTGGCTGGTGCTGGCGGGGGCATGCGTGGCGGGCCACATGGCACAGGCCCAGTGGCCCATGCTCCTGGACCGCCATCCCGGCAGCGATGCCCTGGCCGCCCGCTGGTGCGCGCCGGGCCGGGCGGCCGTGCTATGCGGTGAGGATCTGCGCCTGCTTGATGCGGCCCGTCCCGGTCAGCTCTTGCTCTCCCGTCGATTGGCGCAGGAATCCGGAGCCGCGAAGGTCTGCGCGGGCAACGCCCTGGCCCTGCTTTGGTTTGATGATTGGGTGGCCCGCGTGGTGCGCCTGGAGGACGGTGAGGTGCTGGATGCGCGGGACGCCACCTGCGTGGCCCAGGCGGATTCGCGGGCATGGGTGGGAACTCCCTTCGGCCTGCTGGAACTCAACCTGGACGCAGCGGACCTGCAGTGGACCATCCACCCGCTCACCTTTTCCACGGCGCCCGAGGCCCTGTGCGTGCAGGGAAACACTGCCTGGTGCTGGGCGGCGGACAGCCTGCGCAGCTGGAATCTGGAAGCGCCCTCCCAGCCCCTGGCGAGTCAGCCCTGGCCTCATCGCCCGCTGCAATTGGCCGCAGGGGGCGGAAGAGTGGTGGCGGCGCTGGGAGAAGCAGGACTTGCCCTGGCCGCCGTGGACACACCATCCCAGCCCGGGGCGGTTCAGCTGTGGCAGCCCCTCTTCCCCGTGCTGGACGCGGCGTGGTGGCGCGATGAGCTGTGGGTGCTGGCGGCGGGGGACAGCGGCCTGGCCCTGGCGGATTTTTCCCAAGTGGAATCGCCCCGCCTGTTGGGGCGCTGGTCCGCCATTCCACGGGCCCAAAGCCTGGACCTGCGAGGCGACAGCCTGCTGGTGGCCGAAGGCGCCACAGGCGCCAGCCTGCATGTGCTGCGGGAGACGGGAGACACCTCGTGGCCGGAGCTGCTGGCACGACACGGCACCCGGGTGCAGGGACTGGCCTTGCAAGAGGGACAGTGGGAGTCGAGTGAGACATGGGTGCTGGACGGCGGGCAAGGGTTCAGGCGCTTCTCGTGGCCCCACACCATTGGGTGGCCACCACCTGATTCCTATGTGCCCTGGGAGGAAAGCGGCGTGGGTCTGCCGCTTCCTGTGGACGGTGGCGACTGGCGAGCCGGCCTGCTGGCGGGTTGCCGCTTCGGGGCAGGCTTGCGCTACTACGAGCAGGAAGAGGACGGCTTCCACCTGCAGGGCATTCATCCCACCGATCCCGTGAAACTGCTGGCCTGGGGCCCGGATGATCTCATCGCCTATGTCACACCCGATGCCTTCATCGCCATCAAGCAGGCCAACCGCAGCCCCTGGTTCCTGCGCCACCACGGCACCCTGGGCTTGAACGGCGTCCCCTTGAGCGTGGCCTGGTCCCCCGACCGCCGCCTGTGGGTGGGCCTGGACGATGGCCGTCTGGTTCAGGTGAATGTGAGCGATCCCGCCTCCCCACTGGTGGAGCAGGTCCACCAACTGGCCGGTCCCGTCAAGGACATCAGCATGGACTGGCAGGATGAGCGGACGGGTGTGGCGGCGGCCCAGTCCCTTTACCTGCTGGTCAAGGAATTTGCAAGCCAGCAGTGGCGCCTGGCCGACTCCCTGGAGGCTCCCAGCGGCTCATTCACCTGCGCCAGCCTCAACGCGCTCTACTGTTTCGCCGGGCTGGATGCGCCTCCTCGTTTGATGGAGTTGGCCGTGACATACGATGGCAGCCTCAATTCCTCGGGTGGCGAATGGCTGGATCTTCCTGCAGCTCCCACGGCGGTGGGACGCAGGGTGACGGACGGTTCCGAGTGGGGTCTGGGTTGGGTGACGCTGGAAAACGGCGACCTTCTGCTGGTGGCAGGCTGGGACGAGGTCGGCGTGCCGGACGAGCCACCCGCGCGGCCCGGCGGCATTGGCCTGGAGGTGGCGCCCAATCCCTTCAATCCGCGCACAACCGTCGTCCTGACGCTGCCTCATGCCCTGTCAGGACTGGAATTGCGCGTGCACGACCTGGGCGGGCGCCTGCTCCATTGCCGCCACCTGGGTCCACAATTTGCCGGATCCTTGCGCGTGGACTTGGAGGCCTCCTCATGGCCCTCCGGCCTTCTGTTGTTGACGGTGGAGGACGGCGATCTGCGCTCCACGGCCAAGCTCCTGCATGTGAAATGAAGGCGGGCCTGAACCACGGCGACTCGCCCGCTCGCCGCGCAGAGGAGGAGGTGCGCGAAGCCGAGAACGCCTTCGCCGCCACGCTGGCGGCACGGGATCTGGCGGCCTTCCTCGGTTTTGTGTCCCTTGATGCCGTCTTTTCGGGGGAGAGCGGACCGCATTGCGGGCGGGATGCCGTGGGCGAGGCCTGGGCTCCCTTTTTCCGCGAAACAGAGGCTCCCTTCAGCTGGATGGCCGGCGAAGTGCTGGCCCGGGAGGACGGACGCTGCGCCCTGAGCAGCGGACCGGTCTTCAACCCTCGCGGCGTGCGTGTGGGCACTTTCACCAGCCTGTGGCGCCGGGAGGCCGATGGCAGGTGGCGGGTGGTCCACGACCGTGGCGAGGCCTGGCCGGATGATTCCCAGTGACTGAAACCCCTTGGGGAGCTCGTGTGGACCTGCCCTATCCATTGCTGTGGAAGATCCTGGTGAGCTGTGTGGGCATGCTCATTTTCTTTCGCGGCCGCAAACAGCGCGATCTTCTGCCTTCCGTGTGCGGCGGCGTGATGATGGCCCTGCCCTACATGGTGGAGAGCGCCCTGCTCCTGACGGCGCTGGCGGCGGGCCTGGGCTGGGTGGTGTGGTGGTTTCGCAATTGAGATGAAGGGAGGCCGGTAATGGCAGAGGAGCCCATTCGAGTGGAAATCCAGCACGGCCGCAAACAACAGGCGGACTTCGCCGCCAAGGCGGGCATCGGCCTGGGAACCGCGCTGGCTGTGAGCATTTCCTGGAGCCTGCACAAGTCCATCCTGTGGGCCATTGTGCATGGCATCCTGTCCTGGTTCTATGTGGCCTACTACGCCTTCACCCGTTGAAAATCGGTGTGTGTGAAGGCACTCTCGAGTGCGATCCTGTTGCTTGTTAAGGGGAAAAGCGCCTTATTGGCGCCCTGACGCGCCGCCACGCCCCGTTCCGATCCCCGCGATTTCGTGCCAACTGCCGCCCAGCGGCGGCCGCCGCGGGCCATGCATTGCCGGCGACACGCGCACCCCGAGCCTGTGAAGGGCGCGGCAATTCCAACGACCACATGACAATCCCAATAGGGTAAGGAGGACACAACACGTGAATGGACGAGCCTGGACCCGACTGCTCCTTGTGGGCCTGAGTCCCGCCCTGGCCCTGGCCAGCGAGGCGGATCTGAAAGTTCCGGACCTGAGCACCGACAGCTATCTGGGTGGCATCAGCGGCACGGGCCTACTGGGCCTGGGACTGGTGATCAGCGCCTTGGGCTGCCTCTTCGGCTGGTTCATCTACAACCAGCTGAAGAACCTTCCCGTGCACGCCTCCATGCGTGAGATCTCCGAACTGATCTACGAGACCTGCAAGACTTACCTCACCACTCAGGGCAAGTTCATCATGCTGCTCTGGGCCTTCATCGGCGCCATCATCGCCGTTTACTTCGGCGCCCTGAACCCCATCCACGGTGGCGCAGGCGTCTTCGGCAATGTGCTCATCATCCTGGCCTTCAGTCTGGTGGGCATCGCGGGATCTTACGGCGTGGCCTGGTTCGGCATTCGCGTGAACACTTTCGCCAACAGCCGCACGGCCTTCGCCAGCCTGAAGGGCAGCCCCTACGAAGTCTACGCCATCCCGCTGAAGGCCGGCATCAGCATCGGTACCCTGCTCATCTCCATCGAGCTGCTCATCATGCTCGCCATCCTGCTCTTCATTCCTGGTGAGCTGGCGGGCGTGTGCTTCATCGGCTTCGCCATTGGCGAGTCCCTGGGCGCGGCGGCCCTGCGCATCGCGGGCGGCATCTTCACCAAGATCGCCGACATCGGCAGCGACCTGATGAAGATCGTCTTCAAGATCAAGGAAGACGACGCGCGCAACCCGGGTGTCATCGCCGACTGCACGGGCGACAACGCCGGCGACAGCGTGGGCCCCACGGCCGACGGTTTCGAGACCTACGGCGTGACGGGCGTGGCCCTCATCTCCTTCATCCTGCTGGCCGTGCAGGAGACCTTCCGCGTGGATCTGCTGGTGTGGATCTTCGCCATGCGCGTGATGATGATCATCACCAGTGTGGCCTCGTACTACATCAACGAGACCTTCGCCAAGGCCAAGTACGCCAAGGCCAAGAAGATGGACTTCGAGGCGCCCCTCACCAGCCTGGTGTGGCTCACCAGCGCCATCTCCATCGCCATGACCTACCTCATCAGCTACCTGCTCATCGCCTCCATGGGCGACGGCACCCTGTGGTGGAAACTGGCCACCATCATCACCTGCGGCACCCTGGCGGGCGCCATCATCCCCGAGCTGGTGAAGGCGTTCACCTCCACCAGCAGCGCCCATGTGAAAGAAGTGGTGAAGTCCTCGGAAGAGGGCGGCGCCAGCCTGGGCATCCTCTCCGGCTTCGTGGCCGGCAATTTCAGCGCCTACTGGCTTGGCCTGGCCATTCTCGTCCTCATGGGCGGCGCTTACGCCGTGGCAAGCACTGGCCTGCAGGCCATCATGGTGGCCCCGGCCATCTTCGCCTTTGGCCTGGTGGCCTTCGGCTTCCTGGGCATGGGCCCGGTGACCATCGCCGTGGACTCCTACGGCCCGGTGACGGACAATGCCCAAAGCGTCTACGAACTCTCCACCATCGAGAGCATCCCCGGCGTTGAGGAGGACATCAAGAAGAACTTCGGCTTCACCCCCGACTGGAGTGTGGCCAAGGAGAACCTGGAAGAGAACGACGGCGCTGGCAACACCTTCAAGGCCACGGCCAAGCCCGTGCTCATCGGTACCGCCGTCGTGGGCGCCACAACGCTCATCTTCTCCATCATCGTGCTGCTGGCACGCAAGCAAGCCAACCTGCTGGAAGGCGTTGACATCAACCAGGAAGCCCTGAACGCCGTGGCGGGCCTCTTCTCGCTGTTGCACGCGCCCTTCCTGTTGGGTCTGGTGATGGGCGGCGCGGTGATCTACTGGTTCACCGGGGCCAGCACCCAGGCCGTCTCGACCGGCGCCTACCGCGCGGTGGAGTTCATCAAGCGCAACATCAAGCTGGATTCCGGCGCCACCAAGGCCAGCGTGGCGGACTCCAAGAAGGTGGTGGAGATCTGCACCCAGTACGCGCAGAAGGGCATGTTCAACATCTTCCTGACGGTCTTCTTCAGCACCCTGGCCTTCGCCTGCCTGGACGAGTATTTCTTCATCGGCTACCTCATCTCCATCGCGCTGTTCGGGCTCTATCAGGCCATCTTCATGGCCAACGCCGGCGGTGCCTGGGACAACGCCAAGAAGATCGTCGAGACGGACATGAAGGCGAAGGGCACGCCTCTGCACGACGCGGTGGTGATCGGCGACACGGTGGGCGACCCCTTCAAGGACACCAGCAGCGTGGCCATGAACCCGGTGATCAAGTTCACCACCCTCTTCGGCCTGCTGGCCGTGGAGCTGGCCATCACCCTGCCCCAGGGGACGCGCTTCGCCCTAGCCGCCATTTTCTTCGCTGTTTCGCTGGTCTTCGTGTGGCGCAGCTTCTACAAGATGCGCATCGGCAGCTGAGCCACAGCTGGAACTCGCATGCATGGAAGGGGTCCCCGCGGGGGCCCCTTCTGCGTTCCGTCCAATTCTTCTTGCCGCGCCTCCGGACAGCCCCTACCTTGCCAGCGCTTGTCGCATTCACACTATCCCCACCCCAAGGAGGACTTCATGCTGCATGAACCTGCCGCGCAAAGCGGCCCGGATCCCGGCTCCTCGTACAAGGCCCGCATCGGCGTGTGGATGTTCATTGTCTACGCGCTGGTCTATGCCGGCTTCGTGGCCATCAACCTGGTGAGCCCGCTGAGCATGGAGATGACGGTCTTCGCCGGCATGAACCTGGCCACGGTCTACGGCATGGGCTTGATCATCTCCGCCCTGGTGCTGGCACTCATCTACGACCGGCTGTGCAGTGTGCGCGAGCGCCACCACGCCGACGGGGAGGATGTGAAATGATGGCCGTCACCGTCTTCCTCTTCTTCGTGGCCAGCGTGCTGGGCCTCAGCTTCTGGCTGGCCCGGCGCACCAAGTCCGCCAGCGCCTACTACGCCGCCGGGGGCAGCATCCACTGGTCGGTGAACGGCATCGCCTTCGCCGGCGACTACCTGAGCGCCGCCTCCTTCCTGGGCATCTGCGGCATGATCGCCACCGCCGGCTACGACGGCTTCCTTTACTCCGTGGGCTACTTGGCGGGCTGGATCGTGGCCCTCTTCATTGTAGCCGAACCCATGAAGCGCCTGGGCAAGTACACCTTCACCGACGCCCTGGACGCCAAGTACGACCACAAGGGCATCAAGCTCGCGGCGGCCATCAGCACCCTGGCGGTGTCCATCTTTTACCTCATCCCGCAGATGGTGGGCGCAGGCGTTCTGGTGGAGCCTTTGCTGGGCATTCCCCACAGCTGGGGCGTGGTGATGGTGGGCGCCATCGTCATCACCATCGTGGCCACAGCGGGCATGACCTCCACCACCTATGTGCAGTTCATCAAGGGCGCCATGCTGGTGGTCTTCTCCACCGTGCTGGTCGTCTCCGTGCTCTCCCGGGGTTTGAGCACGGAGCCCAAGCCCAGGGCGTGCAGCCCTTCACCCAACCGCGCACTGTGTTGGCGGGCGAGGTGGACGGCCAGCTGCAGCCCGCCGACAGCAGCTACGCCCTCCTGGAGGAGGCCACGGCCAAGAAGCAGCACTTTGCCCGCCTGCAGGGCCCCGAGGGTGAAGGCTGGTGGCATGTGGGCAAGCCCGATGAGAACGGCGTCGTTGCCCTGCACGAGTGCCAGTGGGAGTCCAAATCCGCCGACAGCCACCTGGTGAACGGCAAGCCCGCCTCGCCGGAGAACATGCTGCGGCCCGTGGGCAACCTCACCAGCATCCGCGGCCAAAGCGGCCCGCAGGCGGACACAGGTTCCCTGGGCCTCTTCGAGTTCCTCTCCATCATGTCGGACAAGGAGACCAAGGTCCAGCGCTGGAGCAGCGTCTCCCTCAAGGCGGCCAGCGGCGCCGATGTGAAGGTGGTCTACCCCACCGTCACGCCGGGCAACCGCGTCATGCGGCCGGGCCTGAAGTTCAAGACCGAAGGCACGCCCCTGGAGCGTCTGGACTTCGCCAGCCTCATGCTCGCCCTCTTCTTCGGCACCGCCGCCTTGCCGCACATCCTCATCCGCTATTACACGGTGCCCAGCCCCACCTCCGCACGCAAGTCCACCATCGTGGCCATCGCCGCCATCGGGGCCTTCTATGTGCTCACCCTCTTCATGGGTCTGGGTGCCATGACCGGCGGCGTCATCAACCCGTTGGACGACAACATGTCCGCGCCGCTGCTGGCGCGCTCCTTTGGCGAACTGCTCTTCGCCGTCATCTCGGCCATCGCCTTCTCCACGGTGCTGGGCACGGTGAGTGGCCTCATCATCGCCGCTTCCGGCGCCGTGGCCCACGACCTGATGGACCGCTACGCGGGCCGCAAGATGACCGAGCACCAGAAGGTGAAGGCGGGCAAGATCGCCGCCTTCGTGGTTGGCATCTTCGCCATCGTGCTGGGTATCCTCTTCAAGGGCACCAATGTGTCCTTCCTGGTGGGTCTGGCTTTCGCCGTGGCCGCCAGCGCCAACCTGCCCGCCATCCTGATGATGCTCTTCTGGAAGGGAACCACGGCACGGGGCATCACGGCGGGCATCACCGTGGGCATCCTGAGCTCCGTTGGTTTGATCCTCTTCTCGCCCACGCTCTACGAGCGCTACGGACTGGATCCCACCACGGCGCCCATCCCCCTCAACAATCCGGGCATTGTGTCCATCCCGCTCAGTTTCCTTGTGCTGGTGCTGGTCTCCCTGGCCACCGCCAAGAAAACCCGGCAGGCCTGATTTCCACGCGGGCGGGGGCTCAACCGAGCCTCCGCCCTTTTGCCCTCGCCGCGGGCGTGCCGTGGCGGCGGAGTCCCGATGACCCAGCCCAGCGCCATCCGCGTCGACCTGCACTGCCACAGCGCGTGCAGCGACGGCACCCTTAGCCCCGAACAACTTGCCCACGCCCTGCTCAAGGCGGGAGTGGGCTTCGCGGCCCTCACCGACCACAACACCACCGATGGCCTGGAGCCCTTCCGCGAAATCCTTGAGGCACGGGGCGTGCGCGTGGTGAGCGGCCTGGAATTGGATGCCCGCCTGCCGTCGGGCGGTGTGCACCTGCTCGCCTTTGGCTTCGACCCCCACCACACACGCCTGCGCAGGGCCCTGCGCGCGGTGCGCCACCCCCACTGGGACCACGCCATCCGGGGATGGTGGCCCGCCGGTCTGCGGCGTCTACACGCCCCCGTTCCGCTGGCGCTGGGGCCCGCCACAGGCGCCCTTCACGCGGATGACGCCATCGCCCTTCTCCACGAGGCCGGCGCGCGGGTGTTTCTGGCCCATCCAATGGCCGGCGTGAAGGATGTGACCGAGCTGGAAAGCTTGCTGGACCAGCTGCAGCCCCTTGGATTGGACGGCGTGGAGGCGGACTACAAAGCCCACGACGAGGAGACGCGCCAGTGTCTGCACGAGGTGGCGGCCCGGCGGGGGTTGCTCTGCTCCGGTGGCAGCGACTTCCACGGCCCTTCCTCGGCCCTGGGATCTCAAGAGCCTGGGCTGGACCTGCCCGAGGCCAGCTGGCAGCATCTTTCCCGCGCCATGGGCTGGTCTGGCGAGGCCTTCCTGCACCGTGGCGGCCATCGGGCGGCCACGCCATCGGGCCCGGGATGGCGACGAGCCTTTGTGCTGCACATCGGCTTGCCCGCCGCCCTGGCGGGGCTGCTCTTCGTGGGCGCCATCTTCGGCCTGCTCCTGCCCGCCATGGAAGCCCAGCTGCTGGAACGCAAGCAGGAGATGATCCGCGAACTGACGCGCACCGCCACCAGCATGTTGCGGGAGTACGCCGACGAGGTGGAGGCCGGCCGCATGTCGCTGGAGGCCGCACAGTCGGAAGCGGTGGAACGCGTGCGCAAACTGCGCTACGGCCCGGAGGGCAAGGACTACTTCTGGATCACGGACATGACGCCGCGCATGGTCATGCACCCCTGGCGCCCGGATCTGGAGGGCCGCGACCTGAGGGACTTCCGCGATCCCAGTGGCCGTCTCATCTTTGTCGCCTTCGTGGACGCCGTGCGCCAGCGCGACATGGGCTATGTGAATTACCACTGGCAGTGGAAGGACGATCCCAGGCAAATCTCCCCCAAGCTCTCCCATGTGCAGGCCTTTCGTCCCTGGGGGTGGGTGCTGGGCACGGGCATCTACACCGAGGATTTGAAAGCCGAGGTGGCGAAGGTGCGCGAACGCCTGGTGATGGTCTCCCTGGGCATCGTGGTGGCGACGGCCCTGCTCATGTCCCTGGTGCTGAAGCGCGGGGCGGCGCTGGAGAAGCGGCGTGCCCGGGCAGAGCTGGAGTTGCGCGAGGCAGGCGCCAAGTACCGCGCCCTGGTGGAGGCCTCCACCGAGGGCACCATCGTGGTGATGGACGGCCGCTGCGCTTACGCCAACAGTCCCATGGAGCGCATGCTGGGCGAAGACCCCGGCGCCCTCTCCGGCCGTGGCCTGCGCGAACTGCTCACTGGCGAGGCGGATCCCCGGCGCGAGGATCTGGAGACGCTGCTGGAGGGCGGCGAAGGCGCTCAGCCACTCGAGATATCCCTGCCGCGACGGGATGGCCACCGGGTGGAAGTGGTGATCAGCGCATCGGCCATGCCGGTGGACGGAAGGCACGCCACCATACTCGTGGTGCGCGATGTGAGCGGCACAAAGCGGCTGGCGGACACGCTGCAGCGCAGTCGCGTGCACTACCGCAAGCTCACGCGCAGCATCCAGATGGGCGTGTTCCGCAGCGCCTGGCATCGGAGTGCGCTACTGTTGGAAGCAAACCCCGCCTTGCGGCGCCTGCTGGGCCTGCCGGAGGATGGCGACCTGGGAAAGGTGGACTGGCTGGAATGCGTGGCCGACCGCCAACAGCGCGACCACCTGCGCGAGCGGCTGGAGCGCGAGGAGAGCGTGGACTGCCAGCGTCTGGCCCTGCGCCGCGTGGATGGCGGACTGGTGGAGGTGCGCCTTTTCGCCGTGCTGGTGCGCGAAGAGGACCAGCCCCTGTGTGACGGCGTGATGGAGGACATCACCGTGCAGACCCGGGGCGAGGCGGAGCGCGAGGAGCTCATCCGTCAACTGCAGACCTCCCTCTTTTATCTGCAGGAGCCCATCCTGCCCGCCTTGCATCCCGCGCCGGTTCTTACGCCGGAGCAGCCCATCATCGAGGCCGCTGCGCGCATGGGCGCCGCCGATGCCAGCGCCCTGGTGGTGACGACGCAGGAAGGGGGCCTGCTGGGGCTGGTGACGGATCGCGATTTCCGCGCCCGGGTGACGGCGGTGGGGCTGGATCGCAGCCGTCCCGTGCGCGAGATCATGAGCGCACCCGTGGCCACCATCTCCAGCCACGCGCTGGTGCACGAGGCCATCCTCCTCATGCAGGAGCGCGGCATCGGCCACCTGGCGGTATTGGACGACAGCGGCAGTCTGATGGGCGTGCTGCGCGACCGGCATCTCATCCATTTCCGCCACTACAGTTCCGTCATCATGGCCCAGAGCATTCGCCAGGCCGCCAATCCCCAGGAAATCCGCGCCGCCCTGCGGCGCCTGCCACGCCTTGTGCACGCCCTGCTGGAGTCCGGCGCCCGCGTGCGCGCCGTGAACCGCGTCATCACCGGCGCGGCGGATGCCGCCGTGGAGCGCCTGTTGGCGCTTGCGCTGGTGGAGTTGGGGCCGGCGCCCTGCCCCTTCGCCTTCCTGGTGATGGGCAGCCAGGGCAGGCAGGAGCAGGGCCTGCTCACCGACCAGGACAACGGCATCATCTACGAGGATCCGCCGGCGGGGCGCGAGGTGGAGAGGGCCGCCTGGTTCCTGCGCCTGGGCGAGCGCCTCAGTCGCGATCTGGCGGAGGCGGGCTACCGCGAGTGCCCGGGCGGCGTAATGGCGCGCAATGCCCGCTGGAACCAGAGCCTGTCCGGGTGGACGACCCAGTTCCGCCGCTGGATCCGCACATCGGACAGCCAGGAGTTGCTGGACCTCAACATCGCCTTCGACTTCCGCTGCGTGGGAGGCGATGCCTCCCTGGCGCGGGAGCTGCGCCGACGGGTCTTTGAAGAAATCCAGGCGCACGCGCCATTCCTGTTGCTCCTGGCCCAGAACGCACTGCTGGCCAAACCTCCCGTTGGGTTCGGCGGGCGCATCGTGGTGCAGGCGGGGCAGGGTGGTCAGAAAGGCCTCAATTTGAAGGAGGCCCTGCTGCCCGTGGTGAACCACGGACGCCTCTACGCCTTGCGTCATCAAGTAGAGGAGTGCCACACCCTGGACCGCCTGGGTCGGCTGCACGAGCTGGGCCGCCTGGCCCAGGAGACCTGGGAGGAGCTTTTGCCCGACTACGAAGCCGTCATGCGCATGCGCCTGGAACACCAGGCCCGCGCCCTGCTGGAAGGTCGCGAGGCGGACAATGTGGTCAGCCCGGGTGCGTGGACAGCCCTTGACGAGGCCATGCTCAAACGCCTGTTTGCCGTGGTGCAGGACCTGCGGAAGAAGATCAGCTACGATTTCCTGGGCATGGCGTGAGACAAGGCAAGACCACCCCAAAACACTCCTCCTTGCTGCGACGCCTGGCGTGGCGTTGCGCGCACGGGGCTGCCGCGCTGCTACTGGGGTTGGTGGCCCTCGTCCTGCTCTTCCGCTGGGTGCCCCCGCCCTTGAGCACCGTCATGTTGTGGCGACAGTTGGGCTGCCTGGTCCGCCAGGACGCGCCGCCCCTGCGCTACGAATGGATGAGTCTGGAAGAGATGTCTCCGAACGCAGCCGTGGCCGTCATAGCGGCCGAGGACCAGCTCTTCGCGGAACACTGGGGCTTCGACCTGAAATCCATAAGCCGCGCCCTGGACCACAACGGACGCAGCCGGCGTGTGCGCGGCGCAAGCACCATCAGCCAGCAGGTGGCCAAGAACCTCTTCCTGTGGAGTGGCCGCAACTGGCTGCGCAAGGGCCTGGAGGCGGGCATCACCGTGCTGCTTGAGAGCCTGTGGCCCAAACGGCGCATCCTCGAGGTCTACCTCAACATCGCCCAGTTCGGCGACGGCGTGTACGGCGTGCCTGCCGCTTCGCGTCACCTGCTGGACACGGATCCCCGCCGCCTCAGTCGCTCCCAGGCCGCCCGGCTGGCCGCCGTGCTGCCCAGCCCGCGACGCTTCAACGCCGCCCGGCCCTCGCCCTATGTGCGCCAGCGCGCGGCGTGGATCCAGCTGCAAATGCAGCATCTGGGCGGCTCCGCGCTACTAAAGGAGTTGGACCGCTGATCAGCGGCGGCCTGCAAGGGGTGCTAAGTTGTGGCTGAAGGGCGGTGGGGCCCTTCTTCTCCATCACAAGGACCCTGCCCGATGCGCACTTTCGCCCTGCTGATTTGCTTCGCGTCCCTGGCCCTGCCACCGTCCCTGCAGGCCACCACCATCGAAGAAGCCGTGTCCCAGGCCCTGGAAAGGCACGAAAGTGGCCGTGCCGCCGACGCGCGTGCCCAGGCCGCCGCCGCGCGTGTGGGACGCGCCCGCTCTCTCCTGCTGCCCAGCCTGCGCGCGGAGGGCGTGTGGACGCGCCACGGCGATGCTGTCAGCAACCGTGATGAAGGGGCGGAGGGGCGCTTGAGCGCAAGCCAAACCCTGTTCAGCGCCCGGGCCTTCCCCATGCTGGCCGCCGCCCTCAGCACTCGCGAGGCGGCCAGGCTGGAGGCTGCCGAGACGCGACGCGGCATTGCCTTTGCCACCGCTGGCGCATTCCTCGACGCCCTGGCCACCCAGGAACTTGCCGCCGCCGCCTCACGCCGTCACCAGTTGGCCCGACAAGCGGAGGACGAGATCCGCGTGCGCTTCGCCGCCCAGTTGACGGGCTCCAATGAACTCAGCCGCGCCGAGCTGGAGAGTGCCACCGCCGAGGGCGAGTGGGTGCGCGCCCAGGGCACTGCCCGCGTGGCCCGGCTGGCCCTGGAGCACTGGATGGGAAACCCTTTGCAGGACTCCCTGACTCCGCCTGTGAATCTGCTGGCCGAGGCCCGGGAGGAAGTGTCCGCCCTGGACGCCACCCAGGCCACCGCCAACCGTCAAGATCTGCTGGCCATGAGGGCCCGCTTGAAGGCGCTGCGGCAGACCGCCGTGGAGCCCCTCATGCGCTGGGTGCCCGACTTGAGCCTGGGGGCCAGCAGCACCATGGCGGAAGGCGAGGGCGTGGACGGTGCCAGGACCAATTGGTTGATGAACCTCACCCTGGGTTGGCCCCTCTATGACGGCGGCATGCGCGAAGCCGACCGCGCCGAGCAGAAGGCCCTGGCTCGGGCCGCCGAGCTGGATCTGACGGTCCTGGAGCGCGGCCTCCGCCTGGAGCTGGAGTCCGCCCAGGCTCTGCTGGAGAGTGCCCGCGCCGCGCTGGTCCGCTCCCGGGTGGCCTTGGACGCCGCCAGGCGCAATGCCCACGAATCCGCCGAATTGTACCGCCGGGGCCTGGCCCGCGCCCTGGATGTGGTGGACGCCAATGTGCGTCTCTTCGAAGCCGAGGCCGAACAGGTGCGCAGCCAGGCAGAACTCGCTTCGGCCCACCTGGGACTGCGCCAGGCCCAGGGATTGTCGCCATTCCACAAGGAGAGCTCCCGATGAAGTCCCCGCGACTGCCCATCCTGTCCATCCTCACCGCGCTGGCCCTTTGGCAGACGGGTTGCGGCGGAGGCGACACCCAGAGCCGTGCCGCCAAGGGCG
>Ga0172373_10003793_pt1 | contig 21722 bp, 15 predicted proteins | sample Lak10m_2_FD_114546 | JGI IMG/M metagenome (GOLD analysis project Ga0172373, IMG submission 114546) | Freshwater microbial communities from Kabuno Bay, South-Kivu, Congo - kab_092012_10m | ecosystem: Environmental > Aquatic > Freshwater > Lake | place: Democratic Republic of the Congo...
ATCGATATTCGTTTCGAGGTGGACGGTCGCGCAATCGTTGCCATTGACACGCCTGGTGTCCGCAAGCGCAAGAGTCTGGAAAACGACATCGAATTTTACGGGCTTGTCCGTGCCCAGCGCAGCATCCGCCGCGCCGATCTGGTGCTCATGTTCTTCGACGCCACCCAAACTGTCTCGCGGGTCGATAAACAGTTAGTCGAGGAAATCAGCGAACACTTCAAGCCCTGCATCTTTGTGGTCAACAAGTGGGACCTTGCCCTTGAACAGGGCATGACCGCCGAAAAGTGGGTCAAGTACCTGATGTCCAGTTTTGAGTCGATGCGACACGTTCCCATCGCCATCATCACCGCCAAAGACGGACGCAACATCCGCAAACTTGTGAATCTGGCTCAGTCCATCCACAAGCAGGCCGGTCGTCGCATCAGCACTGCAAAGCTCAATCGCGCCGTTCGTTCCGCGATCGAACGAAATGCACCACCGATGCGAAAGAATCGGCGACCACGGATTTACTTTGCCTCCCAAATCGCCGGCTCACCACCCACCATCGTGCTGAAATGCAATGACTCCACGCTTCTCGATGAAGCGTGGAAACGCTATCTCCTCGGTTTCCTCCGCGAGGCCACACCGTTCCGCGAAGTCCCGATCCGACTTGTTCTCCGCAGCCGCAACGAAATCGATCCCGACGCGGTCGCTCTGCCCGAAGGCGATCAGACCGAACCACCTGATCTCACCGAACTTAATGATCTCGGCAGTGATGATTCTGGTGATGAAAACTTTGATGATGACAACCTGCATTCATTTGATTCCGAATCGCTCCTCGTGCTTGACCAGAGCGACTTCGAAGACCCGGATGAACCAGCTCCGAATTTTGTAGACGACGAGGACTGGAAACGATGAATGAGGCCCAACCGTACGCTGCCGAAGGTGACAATTTCACTTCCCTGCCACCGCTTGCTCGCAGAAAGTTTCCCTGGCTGCGGCTAGGCGGAACCTTCGTCAGCATCGCGTTGTTCGGCTTCAGCCTCACTTGTTATGGATACGCCACCGAAGATTCGACCCAGCGCCAGAGTTGGGTTCACTGCCTCGCGCTTCTGCTGATCGGCTGGATGGGTGTGTTCGATGGCATTCCCGCGTGGCTTGCCAACCCAGCGATGGGCGCCGCGTGGCTGTTTGTGATCACACCGTTTCGCTGGATGTCCTTCGGACTATCAGTACTGGCCCTGTTGTTCGCACTGAGTTTCGTGTTCCAGCGTGACATACTTGTCAATGAAGCCGGGCACCGTGAACAAATCAGCGTCCTGGGCTTCGGCTACTGGATCTGGGTCTTCAGCATGGCATTCCAGGCCATCTGGTGCATTGTGGATTACTCCGTGGCGACTCGCAGAAGAAGTCAGTGATCAGGGAACTTTCGTCGACGGTGATGGCTGTCGTTCTCCAGCCCCCTGCAGCAGCACTAACTCCTGATTGGCTTCCGAACCTGGAAAAACCTCAACGGACCCATCGGGCCATATAACCTCCAGCTGCTGCACTCGGCTGACCGATCCCAGCCCGAAGTGCAGCAGCGGCTCAGACGCTGATTGATAACTCCCACCACCAATCAGGAATCCCGAGCGTCTGCCACCTTCAAAGATAACTCTGACCGTTGCCCCGACGGCCTCGCGACCTCCCGCCGCCGGCAATTGTGGGCGAACGATCAACCAGTTTCCCTGCGACATGATGTTTTTCAGCAGCAGTGGTGGCTGATCGAGGCTGGCCATGAGCAGATCGAGGTCACCATCACGATCGACATCGCCCACTGCAAGGCCACGCCCTGCAGCTGCCTGCGATGACAGCTCATCCTCACCTGTGGGCAGTTCGAACCTGCCATCTCCGCCCAAAAGCAGCAATTGTCGTTCACGGTAACGATCCCAGAATTCCGCAGCACTACCGCTTCTCAGAACTCGGCCATTCACGGCTACGAAATCCGGACGCCCATCGTGATTCAGGTCGGGGAGCGCTGTTCCAAATCCGGTGAAACGCCAGGACGCGGTATGCATCTGCCACGCTGCAGAAAGTTCCTGAAACTGCTGGCCCGTATTCATGCAGACTGAATTCGATTCACCGTCAAGATTGGTGACGACGAGATCCGGGAGCCCGTTGTTGTCAATGTCTGCCACAGCAACTCCCATGCTCCCCTGGCTTCTTCCGGCAGCGTCACTGGCCACTCCCCGGAGCACTGCTTCATCCTGAAACGATCCGTTCTGCTGGTTGATCCAGAGGAAATTGGGATGTCCGTCATTGGCCACGAAAATGTCGAGCCAGCCATCGTTGTTCCAGTCCGCTGCGGCCGCTCCCAGACCCGCACCGCGCTGGCCTGTGATCCCTGCATCCAGCGAAACATCGTGAAAGTAATCACCTGCGGAAGCTGCTTTGGAACGTTGTCCGAACAGATTTCTGTAAAGCCGATCCGTGGTTCGCGGGAAGACAGACGGACTGCAGAAGTCGAGCGTTCCAGCGGCATCCCGACAGGCGTGAGATGAGTCGTAATCGACATAATTGGTGACGAACAGATCCAGCCAGCCATCTCGGTCATAATCCAGAAAGGCGGCGGATGTGCTCCAGCGATCGCGAGATATACCCGATTCATGACTGAGATCCCGAAAGTGGAAATCACCGAGATTCTCGAAGAGTCGGCAGTCACCAGTCCCGGTGAGGCACAAATCCGGCAGGCCGTCGTTGGTGAAATCACCACTGGCCACTCCACAGGGAATCCCGTCAAACTGCAGTCCGGATGTCTCTGTCACATCCACGAATTCTCCGGAGTCGATCTGCTGCAGCAGTTGAATGCAGGGGACTGCCAATTCCGGCAGGGCCGCGGGTGACAACCCAACGGTCACCAGATCTGGTCGGCCGTCCCGATTGAAGTCGGCGATTCCACAACCGCCGGCCATGATCCGAGGAAAGTGCCAGCGTTCTGCGGGGGACGTCTGTGCTGTCTCGGTGACAGTTGCCGTCGATTTCAGGGTGGGGACCGGCAGTGCAACTTTTTGGAAACGCTGTACGAAGAGCAGTGACGACTGCTGATCAGAGTTCCCGAGTGATGTGTTGTGGCTGGCGATTTCGCTGCTGGGTTCATTCCCGGCTCCGCAGCCGCAAAGAGCGATGATCAGCAGGACTGAAGTCATCGTCAGGAATTGCTGACCAGCGTAACGGCGCATGTGGGAGTTCAATTCGAGGCGGATGGATGTGTCTGTGACTGTGACTGTCGTTGTGTCAAGCGACTTTGGAGCTGCCGCAGTTCTGCGTGATCTGGTGGCAGCAGCTGTTGCAGTTTCTGCAGTTGATCAGCGGCTTCGACGAGCCGGTGTTCGTCGAGCAGCAAAGATGCGAGGAGCAGTCTGGCCGGGCGCATTTCGGGGGCAGTTCGCAAGGTGTCTTCAAGTGTGCTGATGGCCTCAGGACGTCCGGTTGATTTGAGCAGGCAATGTGCGAGATTGAGTCGTGCGAGTGCCAGATCCGGTTTGAGCTGCAGGGCTTCCCGAAAACAGCGTTCGGCATCCGGGAGCTGGCCCAGAAGAAACAGGGAGCTTCCGCGAAGATGCAGGAGCAGCGGGGATCTGGGGAATCGTTCGAGCCCCTCATCCGCCACCCGCACCGCCTCCATCGCCTCGCCATTTTCGAGCAGTAATCTGGCCAGCGTGGGGAAGTAATCGGGATGGTCTGCGGCACGGCTGTGAGCGGCCTTCAGCCGGGTGATACCCAGCGCATAATTGCCGGTGATGGCGTGTGAGCGAGCTGCGGCGATCAGATCTGCCGGATCCGTGCTGAAGGCCAGCACTGAGGCGGCGAATGGATCGTTCCAGCCAGCTGGTTCGAGCGATTCATTCTGGAGTTCCAGAGCAGCAGCGCGGGCTTCCTGCGAACGTCCCAGTTGAAACAGTGCGGCGGCGTACAGTTCGGACAGGTCGCGAACATGGACGGCAGCGGATCTGAGTTGTTCAGCGAGTGCAAGTGCGGCAGCTGGCTGTTGCAGCAGGAGTTGCAGGCGGATTTCCGCGAGCGCCGGACGCAGTTCATTCGGGGCAAGCCGGCGTGAATCGGCAATGAGTTCACTGGCGGCCTGTGGCTGATTTTCGGCCAGCAGCAGTTCGGCAAGTCGCAGTTGAGGCAGCCAGCTGTCTTTGTGAAGCGCAGTGGCTGCGCGAAAGCAGTCCATCGCTCGACTTCGACTGGCTGGAGATTCTGCCAGACCCTGCAGGTACTTCCAGCGGAAGCTTTGAGGGTCCAGTTCGCTGGCAATCCGGAATTCCACTGCGGCGGCGCTGTCAAACTGGTGGGCCAGCAGGACGCAGGCGAGATTGCCTCGCAGTTGTGCGGCACGAGGATCCGCCTGGGCCAGCTTTGCCTCACGGAGAATCACTGCGATGGCGACTTCTGAAGCTGTTGAAAGATCGGGCAGTATCGGCGGGACAACGGGCTGACGCAGCATCAGGGGGCCCAGAGCGGCAGCCATGGCGACCAGAGCAGTGAGTGCGAGGATGAGGCGGGAATGGGAACGTTTCATCGGAGCATTCGGCGAGGGACGGAGTATTCAGACACGCGGTTTTGCGGGACCTCCGACAGCTTCGAGGTTCAGATCACGTTGTTGAATCGCCGCGGACACGGCAGCAGCAGCGGCGGAATCCAGAACGCGTGTTCCTGCGGTGGCCGTTTGTTCGATTTGCTCAGGACTTCGCGCTCCCACGATTGCAGCAGTCAGCTCCGGACGCCGCAGCGTCCATGCGATTGCCAGCTCAGCGAGTGTCCAGCCGAGACCAGTGGCGATTTCGCGAAGGGCCGCGACGAAGGCCAGATTGATTTCAAGTTGTGGCGGCTGAAAACGGGGATCACGGGAACGATGATCCTTTGTGGACAGGCTTTCCGCGCGCGTTGTTGAAAAGGCTCCTGTGAGCAGCCCTTTGCCGAGCGGACTGTAGCAGATCACGCCGATATCCTGATTGCGGCAGAAGGGGAGCAGTTCCGTTTCAACATCGCGGGCAATCATGGAATACGGCGGCTGCAGGGAGCGTACGGGGTGCATTGGGATCAGCCGCTGCAGCTGTGCCATGGAGTGATTGGAGACGCCGATTTCCCGGACTTTGCCCTGAGTCCTGAGATCGATGAGCGTTTGCCAGCCTTCCTCGATTTCTTCGTCGGGTTCAGGCCAGTGGAGCTGGTAGAGATCGATGCAGTCGGTGCGGAGCCTCTGCAGGCTGGCTTCGCATTCCGCGATCACGCTGTCGCGGCGGAGGCACTTGCCGATTTCGCCATTACCCAGAGGGACGCGACCACATTTGGTGGCCACAAGCGGTCTTTCGGCAGGGGGCAGCTGTTGCAGGGCTTCTCCGACGAGCGATTCGCTTTGACCTTCGCCGTAAACAGCAGCAGTGTCGATCCAGTTGATACCAAGTTCGACTGCACGGAGTATGGCGGTGATGGCGGCTGAGCGATCCTGATCGCCCCAGCCGAATTTCCAGTCACCACCACCCATGGCCCAGGTGCCAAGTCCGATGACGCTGAGTGAAGGTCCGGAGGAACCAAGGGGGCGCTGATGCATGCTGAAAGAGCTTTCGTGGGGAATCGATTAATATCTCGCGAGATCTTCGGCGGTTGCCAGTCCCAGTTGTTCGACAAGTTCCTGAGCGCGGCTGACCATCATTTTGAGTTCGCTTTGCAGCGCGAGGAACTGCCAGCCCTCGCTGATGCGATGCTGCACCTCTTCGACTGAGAAGCAGTGAATGCCAACGGGTGTGCCGGTTTTTTTGCCTGCCGCGAGCACTCGCTGCAGCATCGCTTCAAACTGCTCGGGCGTGGGATCGGATCCATCTGCGGGCTTCATTTGCCAGAACAGGTCGTTGGGGCCGACAAAAATCGCGTCCACTCCGGGAAGACTGTAGATTTCCTCGGCGTTATCGACACCTTCAGGGGATTCGGTCTGAAGGATCACAAGCACTTCATCGTTGGCCCGGCGGTAGTACTCGCCGGATGTCGTCTGGAAGTTTTGTGCGGGAATGCTGCCACCGATGGAACGATTGCCCTGGGGTGGGTAGCGAGCAGCAGCGATGGCTGTTTTCGCCTGCTCGACTGTGTTCACCATCGGCACCACAATTCCCCATGCACCCCCGTCAAGAACGCGTTTGATCAAATCGTGATCACCGCGGGGCACGCGGGCCAGCGGTACACAGCCGGCGTCTGCAATTGCGGCGAACATCAGTGATGCCGTGGACCAGTCGATCGGCGAATGTTCGAGGTCCACCGTCAGCCAGGGAAAGCCGGTTTTGGCCATCAGCCGGGCTGTGAAGACATCGCCGAAGGAAAGCCAGGTACCAACGGACGGCTGACCCGCCTTGAGCGTTCGTTTGACAGGATTGGTTTTCATGGAAGCGGCGTTGGGCTTTGAATGGGCTGGAAGCTGGAGAGGGACGCTGTTGAGGCTGCGGTGTTATTGTCGTTTGATCATGTCTGCGAATTCAAGTGAACAGGGCGAGATTTGGCGGGGTGGATCTGGTGCGATGCATAAAACATGCAGCGAGGAATCAGAGAGGATTGGCGTGGGCGATGGCCTCCAGCAGCAGTGGCCATTCGGCAGCAGCGGCCTCGGCGTGAACCTGCAGTCCTGCGGTGCGGGCAGCGCTGGAGGTGAGTGGACTGATGGAGGCGAAGCGGGTGATGAGCCCGTCGGCGACGATGTCGGCCGCATGCAGAAGTTCTGCGACGCGGCGTGCGGCAGCCGGGCTGGTGAGGGCAATCCAGTGAAGTGTGCCCGCGCGGATGCGTTCAAGGACATGGGGTTCGAGTGTTGGGACATCGCGGCTTTCATAGACGACAAGTTGTTCAAGGCGGATTCCGCTGGCTTGAAGCAATTCCGGGAGCACATCGCGACCGCGACTGGCGCGAGCCCAGAGCATCGGCGCCGAGCCGTTGTGGTGGCGAATCAATTCGGCTGCCAGTGATTCCGCGCGGAAAACAGGGGGCACGAGGTCTGCTGTAAGCCCGAAGTCTGTCAGTCTGCGAGCAGTGGCATCACCGACGCAGGCGAGCTGGATCCCGGCAAGGGCTCTTGCATCGCGGCCAGCCAGCTTCAGATGATGAAAAAACTCACTCACACCATTCCCGCTGGTCCAGATGATCCACTGAAACTCCGCGAGGCGTTCGATGGTGCTGCGAATTCGGGTGGCCTGCAGCTGATCAACGGATGTGATTTCGATGAGCGGCATGATCACAGCTTCGCCACCCTGTCGCACGACCAGTTCCGCGGCGTCACCGGCTTGCTCTTCAGGTCTGGCGATACCGATGGAAAGTCTGAAGAGCGGAAGTTTTTCAAACCAGCTGAGCTGACTTCGCTGACGTACGCATTCACCGATGATGAGCAGCGAGGGCGGTCGGACGGAGGTCTGCTGCAGTCGCTCCGCGATATCAAGAAGGCAGCCTTCGATCACCTGCTGCGTCGGGAGTGATGCATGGCAGACGATGGCAGCCGGCGTCTCGCGGGGCATTCCCGCAGCGACCAGCTGCGAGCAGACATCCGGGAGTCGACTGAGTGCCATGTAAAAGACAAGTGTACCGGGGAAGCGTGCGAGAGCCTGAAAATCCAGTCGCGTCTCGCTGCGGGTCGGGTCTTCGTGGCCGGTGATCAAAGCGACGGCAGAGGCGAGGTCACGGTGGGTGCAGGAGAAGCCCGCATAGATGGCGGCGGCAGTGGCGGCTGTAATACCGGGGACGACTTCAAAGGGAATACCGGCCTGGTGGAGTGCTGCGGCCTCTTCACTGCCGCGACCAAACACATAGGGATCTCCGCCTTTCAGGCGGACCACCCGTTTTCCGTCACGAGCTTCCTGGATCAACCGCTGGTTGATGTCAGTCTGCAGGACGATGGACTGACCATCGCGGCGGATGCGGGCGGTGCGTTCGCAGCGGCCGTGAGCAAGTTTGAGCAGGAGTGGATTGACGAGACCGTCATAGAGAACGAGGTCTGCTTCAGCAAGAAGCTGGGCGCCTCGTACTGTGATCAGGCCGGGATCTCCGGGACCGGCGCCAACGAGCCAGACTTTGCCGAGGCTGGTCACAGGAGGTCCCGCAGGTGGAAGTGATGTTTGCCCAGTTTTCCTCCATAGTTTCCAGCGGAGACGAGCTGGATTCCGGGGGCTGTCGTAGCAGCGTGCAGGCCCCGCCGCATGGCCTGCTGCACGTCGTCGAAGGAGAGTCCATCGATGACGATTTCGTAGACGGCATTGCAGTCGGCCGGGATGTTTGAGGTCGTGAGTGCTCGAAGCGTTGGGCACCACGCTTCGTTGGTGCTGGCGCGAAGTTTGGGGTAGCGCGATCCGACTTTACTGCCGGAGCGAACGATACCCCCGGGGAATGGCAGAGCGACTCCGGGGTGACTGCGAGCGGCTTCGGCGGCGAGTTCGGCGGCCGCCAGAGTGCTGCGGGAATCGGTTCCGCAAATGAGCAGATTGCCACCGGCAACGGCTGACACCGTGGCAAATTCATCTTCGCAGAGAAACTCGCCGTCCATAACAGGAATTCGCCAGTATCGAGTACTTTCGATGCGGCGGGAACTTTGCCAGCCATCTCCGAAGAATCGCAGCACGCCGCCAACGCGAATGCGGCGATCCTTCGGGCAGGCGTCTGCCGGGAGGCCACTGAAGCAGGCGGTTGTGGGGCAGGTGAGTACGCACTGGCCGACGCGATTCTGGACGGCGGCGGCGAGTGCTGAGACGGAAAATCCGAAGATCAGCACTGAGACTCCGGGGCGGGCGTCCGGAGTGTGTTCGGGTTCGAGGGCTTGCTCGATGGCGGCTTCGGCGTCACAGGCAATGACGCTTGTGGCGTTTCCGCAGAGCACGGTTGCCGCGGTGGTGGCCCAGCGCAGGGACTCGGCGGTGATGATGAGCCGCGCAGCACGGATGGGAAAGGCTTCCGCGAAGGTGTCGGCTACAGCAACGCCGTTGAGTGTGAGCTGATTGTCGGCGGTCGCGGCCATGCGCGGGGCAGAGCAGGGGTTCAGGTGGACGTTTCGCGGAACGAAACGCGACAGTGTTGAGGAAGGCAGGGTGTCAGGGGGAAAGAGCAGGGACGCTGTCGTCCCAGGAGAGATTTTGTGGTTTGTTGGCCTGGAGCCAGTCCGCGAGAGGTTTGAGCTGGTCGATGGGGAGCTTTTCGGTGTTGCGAATCAGCCCGACACCGACGATTTTGGCAAGCGGAGCAGCTTCGGAGATCGTTTTGGAGGCGGCGCCGCCGGCGCGGTTGAGGAGTCCCTTGCGGTCGGCAAGGGTTGCTGCTGACGCTTCGGGTTCAGAGACGTGACGGAAGGCAAAAATGAGTGAGGCACCGCAGCTGGGCCATTTGGTGTTTCCGGGGTCTTTGTTGAAGGCGATGGAGGCGTCGGCGGCCAGCTGAGCGATTTTCCAGGCGAGTGGATCAAATCGCATCTGATTGTCGAAGGCCCCCCGGCCGATGCCCATCGCCGCGAGGCAGCGTACTTCGATGGCTCGGGAACGATCGTCCATAACAGCCGCGAACGTCTTCATGGCTGTGGGTTCCGGCCGGCCGACAGTGCGGCGGGGACGGCGGACTTCGAAGAGCGCTTCAAGGAGTGTTTGCTGGTAGGCGGGCTGGGTGCATTTGCGGGCGAGTTCTGTGGCGATGGCATCGCAAATTCGAATTTGTTCGGTTTCGATGAGGTCACAGTTACGAAGGACGCTGCGGAGTGCGCCCGCGGCGAAGACCTTAACGGAGTCAGGCTGGTCGGCAGCCGCGAGCACATCGATGAGAGCCATGAGCGCGTCGGGGTGGATCTTTGCAAGAGCACCTCCCTGGACAGCTTTTACCTCGTGGAGCAGTTTGATCACGGAAACACCGGTGATGCGTGCGTCGAGGCTGTTCGAGAGGAGCGGTTTGAGTGCTGTGAGCACTTCTGCGCAGAATTTTTTGCGGGCTGCCAACTGGTTGGCGGGGTTACCGATATTACTGCCGGAACGCTGGATGTCGGATTCGAGTTCTTTGAGGAGTTGCTGGACGTTGGAGGGGCTGGAGACGAAGTCGGCTTCGGTGGCGCGGAGAAGAGCGTAGCTGAGTTGGTCCTGGACGATCTTGATGTCTGCGGCGGAATTGTAGCCTTCGGCGAGGAGTCTGAGATAGTCGCGTCGCTGACGGGTGGCCGTGTCTTTATCAGGGTGCTGGAGCGGATTACGGAGATCGCGAAGTTCGCGTGTTTTCTTCTGTTCGTCAAGCACTTGCTGGAGGCAGTCAGCGGCGACGGGAGCGGCGACGGGAGCAGGTGGGTTTTGTGGGGCAGCGGCAGCAGCGGGCTGAGCCGGCGTGGCGGCCGGTGCCGGTGCAGCGTCCTGGGAAAACACCCGGGGCATGCCCGGGGCCACGAGAATCATCACGGCGACCGCGAGAAGGCGGCGACCGGGAAAGCCAGCGAATGTGATCATGCTGCGGATGTCTACAGACATAAGGCTCACCAGATCAGGGAGACGCCACGGGTGCCGGGTGTGAATGGGTTCCTTTTGGACAGGAAACCTCGTAGCATGACAGGTTGAGAGTTTCGAGTCCAGAAAGAGACCCCCGGAAGAGCCTAAAATCGCTGGTTTTGGCGGGGAATTAACGGTCAATCCTTACGCTCGCAGCGGGAAATTGCGGGGATTTGGAGATTTTGTTCCGATTTCCTGTGCTGAATCGTGGAAGTCAGTCAGCTGCGAAAAGCCGGGATGGCCGTTTTTCCCGTAAAGTGTTCCATCAGGTCCCACCCCTCCGGAAACGCTAATGGGGAGCGAGCGGATTCTGTTTCCCCGTAGCTCGAAAATCCCGCACCCGGAATTCCTGAGCCGCACCAGGCGAACGGGCAATCGCCGTGACTGTGCGTGCGAGTCCGCAGAAAAGTAGGGTGGTCGGGACAGACAAGCAGGCGATAGTCACCGTGGCTTTTGAGCCAATCGTGAAGGGGGCCGACGATTTTGCTGTCGATTTGTTCCAGCGCATCGACTTTTTCACGGACGCTGCCTTCGTGGGAAGCTTCGTCAGTCGCTTCCACATGGACAACGATAAAGTCCACGTCAGGCCGTGCGAGCGTCTCGATTGCGTATCGGCCCTTGGCGGCGTAGTCGGTGTCGAGGTATCCCGTGGCACCGGGAACTTCGATAATCTGCCAGCCGAGCAGCCGACCGATGCCTCGGAGCAGATCGACGGCCGTGATGACGGCACCGCGGAGCCCGAAACGTTCTGCGAAGGGAACGAAACTGGGTCGGCTGCCGAGCCCCCAGAGCCAGATTTGTGTCGCCGGGAGCAGGCCTGCAGCGATACGCTGCAGGTTTGGGGGAGCAGTCGCAAAAAGTTCGCGGCTGCGGTCCATGAGTTGTCTGAGCTGTTCGCTGCCTGGGCCGGTCGGCAGATAAGGAGCGATCGGCTGGTCGGTGATGTCGTGTGGGGGAGTGCTGAGGGTTTCAGCAGAGAATGGGGCGGGGTTTCCGCGGGATCGATGAATCAGCAGGTTGCGATAGCTGACGCCTGGATGAAATTTCCAGTTTCTGTCGCCGCACTGATCTCGCTGCAGAATTTCAAGGAGTTCCCGAGCCGACTGACTGGGATACTGGCCCGCTGTGAAACTCACCATGCATTCATCGGCGACATGCACAAGGTTACAGCGGACGGCCCAGTCACCGGGTTGAAGTTCGATTCCCTGGGCGGCAGCTTCGAGCGGAGCGCGTCCGGAATGAAACTGCAGCGGGCTGTAGCCAAAGAGGCTCATCGTGCCTACATCGCTTCCGGAAGGCAGTGATAACGGGACGTTGTTGGTACGTCCGACCTGGCCGCGTCGAGCGACTTCGTCCATGTGAGGAATGTGAGCAGCTTCGAGCGGAGTGTGGCCGCCGAGTTGGGGCTGGGGCTCGTCAGCAGCACCGTCGGGAATGACGAGGGCGAGTTTCATGTTTGATGGTTCCTTGAAGGCAGCAGTCCGCCGTTCAGCCGCGGTCCTTCATTTTTTCTTCCGCGAGAAGCTTCACGCCGCGCAAGTCGAGTTTGCCGGTTCCAAGCAGCGGAATCTGCTCGACCTCGACAAAGCCTTCCGGCGATGGAATGAACAGGTTGGGGAGTCCTGCAGCCTGCAGCCTGTCTGTGATCTCGCGGACGGACTTTCGCATGGGTTTGTGGAGCACCACCAGACGCTCGCCCTTGCGCGGATCGGGCACAGACGTGACAGCGCACTGAATGCCGCCGTCTTCGCCTGCGTCTTCTTCAAGCACCTTCGCGATTTCCTGTTCGACAAGAATATGCGGGACCATTTCTCCACCAATCTTGGAGAAGCGACTCATTCGCCCGGTGATGCGAATAAACCCGTCTTCATCGATCACCGCCATGTCACCACTGTTGTACCATCCATCAGTGATGAGCTCTGCCGTTTTGGCCGGTTGGTTGAGGTATCCCAGCATAATGTTGGGACCTTTGATCTTCAGGAGTCCTTCCTGATTGATGCCGAGCTTTGCACCGGTCTCCGGGTTAAACACCGCTGCCGCAACTCCGGGGATTGCCCGGCCGACAGTGCCGTGTCGCAATCCGGAGGCTGGGTGAGCATCCTGTCCCATTCGCGAGGGCGGCACGTTGAAGGAGGCCACGGGTGACATTTCGGTCGTGCCGTAACCTTCGATGGGTTCGAAACCAAATTTCTCCCTGAAGGCATCCCGCAGATCATCAGGCATTTTTTCAGCACCGACGATCACGAGGTTCAGGGTCTTCATTTCTTCAACGGAGCAGCGTTTGAGGTAGTTGCGGAGGAAGGTGGGTGTGGCTGCGATGATTGTACAGTTATGTTTTTGCGTGAGCGTTCCGACGGTACGAGCGTCGAGCGGGTTGAAGTGATAGACACCTGCTGGCTCTGTGCACAGCGGGAGCCACATGGTCACCGTGTATCCGAAGGAATGGAAGAAGGGGAGTACTCCCAAAAGCACATCTTCAGTGCGAAGCCGGAGCAGCTGGTTGACAGCGTCGAGATTCGAGGCGATGTTGTTCTGCGACAGCATCACGCCTTTGGGTTCACCCGTGGAACCGGAGGTGAAGATGATGGTGAGCAGATCATCGGCGCGGAGGCGATTGAGTTTGAGGATGCGAGAGAGCAGTCGCAGGGGAGTGATGGTTGCCTGCAGGAATGCGATGGCACGGTCCATTCCGCTGATCTGCTTTTTCAGATCTTCAAGAAACACCAGCTCCGCATTCAGCTGTACCGGCTTCTTTTCGATGAACGCACGACTGGTGATCACCTGACGAATACCAGCCTCGCGGATGCAGTAGTTGAGAAGGTCGTCGCTGAGGGTGTAGTTGAGATTGACGGACACGCGACCTGCCAGTGCCAGCGAGGTATTGGCGAGTACGCCTCCCACGGACGGTGGCACCAGCACACCAACATGCGGGGTGTCCGACTTGAGCACTCGCTGGGCAAGCAGGCGTCGGAAGGCGAGCGCCGCCATGAGCAGTCTGCCGCCCGTCAGGCTTGCACCGGAAGAATCCGAGACTTTCGGCCGCTTCCACGCCAATCGACACTGACGAATCAGACGAAGTGCGGGAATCATGCTGCGGTCCTTTCGAAGGAGCAGAGACTGGGCGTGCAGTTCAAGAACGGCCGAACGAACAATGTCCACATCCTGCACGCCGATGATGGGACTGCCGAATGAAATTGACACAGGATAAGGCCAATAGCGCGGTTTCTTCCAGAGAAACCGACCACCTTCGTAACTGAAAATGCTGCCCCAGAGTTCGTCGAGGCAGACGGGAATGATCGGGGCCGGGGCATCTTTGAGGATTCGCAGCAAGCCCTTCTCGAACCTCATCAACTGACCGGTTCGCGTAATCGCTCCCTCGGCAAAGATACATACCAATTCACCGTTCTGGAGCGCTGCTGTGGCGGTCGAGAGTGAGCGAATCAAAGCACGCGGGCCGTCGCCACTGCGGATTGGGATGATTCCAAACAGTTTTGCCACGCTGCCCACAATCCGCCCCTGCACGTAATCCGCATACGCGATCATTCGAATCGGACGGGAGCTGGCGAGCAGTATCAGGACGCCGTCAATCCAGGAAACGTGATTGGCGACGAGCAGGCCCGGACCGTGTTCAGGGATGTTTTCAATCCCGTAGGTGCGAACACGGTAGACGAAGCGACTGAGCAGCCAGACGAAGAAGCGAATGGTGGCCTGAGGCAAAATACAAACTGCGTAAATCACGATGGGAATGATCATCAGACCCGACATCAGAAAGATGAGCGATCCACTCATCTTCAGTGGCCCCCGCATCAGCCAGAACAGGCCGGATACCAGCAGCATTCCGATGGCCGTGAGCTGCTGACAGGCCGCCAGTACGGCTCCCAGCTGCTGGTGAGGAACGCGCTCCTGAAGCCATGCCTGCAGCGGAACATTGAAGAGTCCTCCGCCCAGACCGATGAATACAAGCAGCAGACCAGTCAGCGTCGGCGAATCACTCGAATAGAATAAGAGAATACAGGCGAGCCCCATCAGCAGAGCACCGAAAGGTACCATCCCCAGTTCCACGCGGCCACTGGACCACCAGCCTGCAAGCAGACTTCCAGCACCAACGCCGATCACCAGCAGGGCCATAAACGGACTGGGGTTTGCCTTGATCAGATTATCTGCCAGCTCCCTGCGGACGAAAATGTCGATGGTCAGCTGAGCCATCGCCGCCAGACCCCAGAAGAAAATCACTCCCAGCGTCACTCGAAGAACTGCTCGATCCTGGAGAATGATGCGGATATCGCGCCACGAGTCGGAAACGATATTCCATTGAAAACGCAGCTCTGAATTCGCCGCTCGCACCTGTTGTGTCAACCAGGCGCCAAGTGTGCCAAGAGCTGCCGTGGTGATCATCGCTGCTGCTGCCAGCTGCAGCCCCAGCCGCTGATCCCGCAGCGTGACGTCGGCGAGAGCATAGCCGGCTACCGTTCCCATAATTGCCCCTGTCAGTGTTGCCAGCCCGGACCAGCCGTTCGCCGCCGACAGGTCAGTCTTCCGCACAATTTCAGGGATAATGCCGAGCTTCGCTGTGCCGATCATCGTCGCCTGAACGCCAATCAGGAACAGGATGAGAAACATCAGCGGAATACTGCCAAGACTGATTGAAAGCACGCCAAGAGTCACCAGCAGCACTTCGGCAAGTTTAAGCCAGATGATGGACGAACGCTTGCTGAATCGATCCGACATCCAGCCGGCCCAGGGCGCGAAGACCACAAACGGAAGCATGAAGGCCCCAAGGCCAAGCGAACTTACGATCGATTCTGCAGTGTCTTCAGACCAGCCAAACTGCTGTACGCTTTGAGCCCGCGCGATGGGTACCGCCAGCCATCTGAACAGGCTGTCGTTCACCGCCGTCAGGAAAGTCATCAGCAGATAGCCAGTGAAGGATACCGTCGATAATCGCTGCGGCGCAAAGTTGTTGTGAGGCACATTCACTTGAATACCAATTCAAATTTGCACGGGAAGGCTGAAGGCTGGCACCCCCTTCCATCCAGGCAGCCCCGCTCCTGCAGTTTATCGGCATTTGCTGAAGACATATACCCTGAGCTGCTTCGGGGTGAGCGGAAAACGCTGATTCTTGTTCGCTGTGCAGCGATGCTGCGGCTCAGGAATGCTCCCCGGAACGAAACATCAATACGGATCGGCAGAATCTGCCGAGTTCCAGACGCTGCCCTCGCGTTTGGGGGATGTCAATTTCGCGGTCACTTTGCGTGCCCGCACTGGCAGCGCCGCTGCAGGAACGCACCGGGATCGTATCGGCCGATTGACATCGCAGGTGTCACGCGCTCGGGTCTAGTCTTCCGCGGCATCCAGCGCCGCTGTAACCGCCCGATGCAAGTCAGAATCAATCAAATCGGCACAGGCCTTTCCGCTGCTGCCTGTGTCACAGTTAAACAGCACTGCCCACGCGCGGTTGTCCCAGCGGCGGACCAGCAGCGCAGATGTGCCGGAAAGGCGCCCCGTGTGCCAGAAATTCATGCCGGCGCCGCCGTTACCGTAACGAACCTGCCAGCCAGCACCATACCAGGCATCCCGCGAATCAGGCTGCGGAAGCAATTTCTCCGATATGCCGGCCACCCGCTTCTGCTCTGATTCAGCCATCGCCATCTTCATGAATCGCAGCAAATCGCCGGACGTGGACAACCAGCCACCGTGCGAATCCATCAGCTCCAGATCCCACTGGCCATAAGGCTTTTCAACAAGTTCCGGATCCTTGCGAGTCTCTCCACGTGCCGAATCGAACACGAGTGGAACGCGCTCGCGACCGTGGGTGAGGTATCGCACTTCATCCGGGAACCGACCGGAAAACTCGGTTCGACCCAGACGAGTATGCTCCATCCCGCAGGGATTCAGCACCAGCTCCCGCATGCATTCCTCGTAAGATTGCTTCGTCACCGCCTCCAGAACTCGCCCCAGCAGACAGTAGCCAACGTTACTGTAACTCACACGATCCCCTGGAGCAAAATCGAGTGGCTGTGTAAGCTGATACTGAACGACGTCTTCAATGCGCAGCCGACGACGGACGCCAAGAGCAGCGGTGATACGCACAACCTCGAACATCGTATCTTTTGACTTCTCACGGTCAAACCCAGCGGTGTGCTGGAGCAGCTGGCGGATGGTGATCTCGGACCATCGGGGGTCGAGGGCCCTTGCGGCTTCAAGATCCCAGCCTGCAGGATGCTGCTCCAGCAGGCTGAAAAGAGTGTCATCCAGAGACAGACGTTCTTCTCTGGCAAGGCTCAGTACCGCAGCAGCTGTCAGCGGTTTGGAAATACTTGCGATCCGCATCACGGCATCAGGCGCCATGTGAGTGCGAGCATCCGGATCCGAATAACCAAAGCCCCTCTCGTAGACAAACTGACCGTTGTCGAGCACCGCCAGAGTGGCTCCGGGGATCTGTTCCTTCGTGAGCAGATCCAGCATGAGTTGATTCAGAGGTTCAAGGTGGGCGCCGAGAGTACCTGCCGCTGGCGGAGGTCCTGGAGGCAGTTGCAGACGTGCGGGCGATGACTTTCGCTGTACCCAGACTCCCAGCCAGCGTCTCTGCCGACCGCTGAGTATCCCCTGCTCCAGCGTCAACTCATATCCATCCTGTTCATATAACTTCTGCTTCTCGCGAAAGTCAGTGGCCGACAGGTTGATATGCACCATCCATGCTGCCTGGTCGCTGTTTCGCACAGCCTCGATATCAAACACCTGAACGCCACGCTGCAGTCGGGTCTTCAACTGGCTGACCATCAGGCCGGACCGACCCAGTTCCTGCATAAACGCCTCTGCTTCGGCGGCAGGAACCGCGGTGACAGAGCGTTCAACGGCCGTTGCATCATCCTGGGCTGCTGAAGCCGGAAATGTGCAGCACGTGAAGAAGGAGACAGCCAGTGCCACGCACAACAACAGGTTTTGCAGGACACCGGCCATGACTGGACCCTTCAGAGATCCATATTTCAACCGATGCGTTCGAGCACCTTGTCAATCAGGTTGTACTGACGAGCTTCTTCGGCGGACATGAAGTTGTCCCGGTCCGTGTCTTCTTCGATTTTTGTGAGCGTCTGACCGGTGTGCTTCAGCAGGATTTCGTTCATCCGCTGCTTGATGCGGAGCACTTCCTTTGCATGGATTTCAAGTTCCGTGGCCGTACCTTCCATGCCAGCAAGCGGCTGGTGGATCATGATTCGAGCATTGGGGAGTGCATGCCGCTTGCCTGGGGTGCCGGCAGTCAGGAGCACTGCTCCCATGCTGGCAGCCTGCCCAATGCAGTAGGTGGCCACATCGCAGCTGATGTATTGCATGGTGTCGTAGATGGCCATGCCTGCTGTGATTGATCCACCGGGGCTGTTGATGTAGAAGTGGATGTCAGCCTTTGGATCGTCAAACTGCAGGAACAGGAGTTGTGCGACGATGCTGTTGGCGGCGTCGTCGTTTACCTGGCTGCCGAGGATCACGATGCGATCTTTCAGCAGGCGGCTGTAGATATCCATCGCCCGCTCGTCGCGGCCATTTTTTTCAATGACGTAAGGAACAAGGACCGTCATGGGAGTGATCCGGAGAACGAGGAACCGGGGACGAGGAACGGAGCTGCCAGTTGCTGAGCACGACTATTTTTTCTTGACGGGGCGATCAAGAATTTCATCAACGAGCCCATACGCTTTGGCTTCTTCGGAAGTCAGGTAATGGTCTCGCTGAGTATCTTTTGCGATGCGATCGATTGGCTGCTTTGTGTGATGTGCGAGGATTTCGTTGAGAAGCTGGCGGTCGGCGAGAATATCTTTGGCCTGAATTTCGATATCAGAGACCTGACCACCAACCTGCCCGTAGGGTTGGTGGATCATCATTTTCGAATGCTTCAGAGCGAATCGCTTGCCGGCGGCACCACCGGCTACGAGGATCGCTCCGCCGCTTGCCGACATCCCGACGCAGTAGGTGGCGACATCGCATTCGATGAACTGCATAATGTCGTAGATGGCCAGCGTTGCTGTGACCGACCCACCTGGTGAATTGATATACAGATGAATGTCCTGATGCCGATTTTCGGACTGCAGGAAGAGCATCTTCATGATGACAAGATTGGCGCTGCCATCGTGGATGGGACCATCGAGGAAGATGATGCGGTTATCCAGCAGCAGATCGCCGACGGTCATCTGTCGCTGAGCGGAGTATTCGCGAGCGGCCATGGGGGCGTAATCGAATCGCGGATCCTTCATTTCCCGTTTTCCTGTGAAACAATCAACCGGCCAAAAAAAACAGGCGTCGCGTAATCCTACGCGCGCCTGCGGGAACTTCAAAGGCGGGATTATGGGGAATCTTCGCCGGAGTCTGTATCATCCACAAGTGAGCTCTTCATGTTGCCACAAATTGCGTGTCGAACAAAGCTTTGATCTTCGCGCTGGATGGGAGCATGGGGGACGTCGTTGAACTGGACTTTACTGAGCAGAAAATCGATGGCCTTACGTTCCCGAAGCTGTGCTTCGAGATTTTCCAGCATCCCGGATTTTGCCAGTCGAGCCCTGATTTTGCGAACCGGTTCTCCGCGCTGGCGAGCCATGAGGAACAGTTCCTGTTCGATATCTTCGCGACTAGGCTCGATTTCATTTTCCGTAGCGATACGGTCGAGAATGAAGTGCTGTTTGAGTGCTGCGCGGGTGTTTTCGAGGGCGTTTTGCTGGATTTGAGTTTGCCGGGCGATGATCTGGTCAGGTGTGAAGCCGGCCTGGGACATTTCAAGCACTTCGCGGCGGGTGGCATTTTCCGTCTGTTGCCGAACGAGCATCTCTGGGAGATCCCAGTCGGCTGAGGCGGTCATCTGCTCCAGCAATTGCTCGCGTGTGTCCTGACGCTGCTGGTAGGTCAGCCGTCGGCCGACAGCATCAACCATTCCATTGCGGAAGTCCTCTTCGCTGGAGAACCCGAACGCATCGAGAAACTCGTTGCTTAAATCAGGCATCTGGTAACGTTGAACCTCGGCGACTTCGAAGCGAACGGACACCACTTCGCCTCGCATCTCGACGATTGGTGACTGCAGGGAGATCGTCACAGTGGCTTCTCGGGAATCACCAACTGTCACACCCTGCATCAGTTCAGCAAAGCCATTCAGTGCCGCATCGGGGAAGTTGAGGGTAGGGAGCAGGCGAGCAGATTCGGATTCGAGGACCCGGACCACATTACCGTTCCAGGTAAAGGTCATCCGGCAGATGACGAAGTCGCCCGGTGCTGCCGGAGCATCGCTGGTGACACGCTTAGCCTGGGACGAGAGGAAGTTGTGAGTGAAGGCTTCGATGTCTTCGGGAGTTGGTTCGCCGCTGGGGCGAGTGATCGTGAAGCCGGAGAAATCGGGCAGAGTGAACGCTGGGCGAACTTCTACCTCGAACTGGTAGCTGAAATCTCCGCTTTCCGGGATCTCCATGCTGTCGACGTCAATCCGGGGTTCGCCGAGCGGTTCGATTCCGTGGTCTTTGGTGATCTGTTCGAGGCTGCGAACGAGCACCTTTTGTTTGACATCCGCATCAATTTCTTTACCGAACTTTTTGCGCAGGAGCGCTTTAGGGACTTTCCCGATACGGAATCCTGGAACCTGAGCCTTGCCGACCAGTTCGCTCACGGCGTCTTCCCGGACCTCGAACACATCCTTCGCGGAGACCGTGACGGAAATATGGCGACGACAGGCACCTCGGTCTTCGATTTTCACAGACAACTGCATGGAATCTGCGTTATTCGCATCAGCGGCGCCCTCAGCTGTGTCTTCAACTGTGGCCGTTGGGGCTTCCAATGATTCCGCCTGATCAACATCAGCACTCATTCTGCAAACCTCGTTCTTGCCGTTTTCTGCAAATTCCCACTCCGGCCGCTTCAGGTTAGTCCAGGACGGCCAGGGAGGGCCATTGTGGCCTGAAACCCAATTACAAGCCCGTCACAGACAGTTATACATAGTCAACCAGAGCACCGTGATTCCCTAAAACTGCTGTTAAGGCAGGCGAGCAGGACAAAGGAGGGGCTGTTTTCGTCGCACGCGACTGTCCTGAGACGCCGCACTATACCAATAAAAAAGAGCGGGTGAAGGGACTCGAACCCTCGACAACCACGTTGGCAACGTGGTGCTCTACCAACTGAGCTACACCCGCAGTGTGTTTCCTTTTGGGGGAAACCGATAAGATTTTTGTTGCTGATCGCCCGGAACGGGGGTCGGAGCAGCGGAGCGGAATTATGCGGCTTTTCGGCTTCTCGTCAACACTCTCTGAAAAATTTGCATCTGGAATTTCCGGGTTCCCGATCCTGAGCCCCTGATTTCCCGACTTTTTTCGTTGGATTCCGTGAGTTCTGCAGCTGATTCCGTCCCCGTTTCCGCATACAGTTTCAGGAGCAGATCAGCCCAAACCAGAGCGAGGCGACGATGTCAGAGCGTGAAGAAGTGCGGGTGCCCGGAGAGTTTATCGAGCTTGACAAGTTTCTCAAGCTTGCGTCGGTTGCCCCAACTGGAGGCGAAGCCAAGTTGCTGGTGAAGTCAGGGCTGGTGTCCGTCAATGGCCAGCCCGAGACGCGTCGCGGGCGAAAGCTCCGGGCTGGTGACGTGGTGGAATACAACGGGGAGCGGTACGAGATTGAAGACGACGCCGGTGGGACTCCGTGACCATCGTGCCAGACACGCCGTAGCGGTTTCAAATGTGAAATCCCTGCATCAACAGCCAATAAACCGGATCGACCGTGGCGTGCCCACCCAGTGACGAACCCGATACAGACTTCCAGCTGCTCGGCCTGCCGACAGTGGACGAAACCGACGCGCAGCGGGCTCGTATCCCCTTTGAAGTGCTTGCTTCGCAATTTGTGGATGAACTGCGACAGGGCGACCGTCCGACAACGGAGCGCTATGCGAGGCGTTTTCCGCTGCACGCCGCCAGAATCCGCGAAGTCTTCCCGGTGCTCGCGGTGCTCGAACACGCGCGTACGGAACGCGAATCCCGAGCACTGCGTCGGAATATGCCTGGCACATTCCCCTTTTCTCGTCTTGGGCACTGCGAACTGCTCCAGGAGATCGGTCGCGGTGGCATGGGAGTTGTCTTCCGCGCAAGAGATCTGGAATCGGGCCACATGGTCGCCCTGAAAGTGCTTCCCTGGCCAGTGACTCTGGCGGCAGCCTGGGTGAGTCGATTCGAGCAGGAGGCAAACCTTGCCCGGCAGCTGCAGCACCCG